>Ga0180215_1000131_pt1 | contig 110984 bp, 112 predicted proteins | sample eDN3rd37CBELigBY_FD_128871 | JGI IMG/M metagenome (GOLD analysis project Ga0180215, IMG submission 128871) | Enriched backyard soil microbial communities from Emeryville, California, USA - eDNA 3rd pass 37_C BE-Lig BY (version 2) (version 2) | ecosystem: Environmental > Terrestrial > Soil >... | reverse complement strand
TGGCAGACACCTCGACCTCCAGGGGCGCTAGCTTCTTTGCCACTTCCATTCGTCGTTCCGAGAACTCGCCCTCGTCAGTAATCTACCCGAAGGCCGCTGTCTCAGGCACGTTGACACAGAGGGCTCGCAGCAGTCCCAAGCCGAAACCTGCGCAACCTCAGAAGCCGATCGACCTACTTGGTCGTTTGGTTTCGTTCGCGGACGGTGGGTACCAAGGCAATTTTCGCCTTGGCTGCTCACGCTGCAACCGACTATTTGAAAATGCTAACCTTCGCATATGAGGGGAGCTGGCACTGAAAAAGACCGCAGCCGGAGATTCCCATTCCCTTTCGCCGGTCACCACCTCGGGGGAGTGCAGGTAGAGTGTGCGATTAAGCCGAGCGATAGCATCAATCGTCCGTCGACAGCGGGATGCCGAGTGCCTTCGAAATCTCGTCATCAATCGTGCGGTAGCTGTCTAAGCCCCATTGACCAACAGGCTCCACCGGACCGGCAAGGCGCTTGCCCACCTGGTCGAAGTACCAGCCGCGCGTGTCCTTGAAGCAGTGCTGCGGCAGACGGTCCATCACGGAGAGGGGGCGGTTCTCCACGTGCTCGAAGTAGCCCTTCGTCCAGGGCTGCTTGTTCGTCATCATGGGCGGGACCAGCAGTTGCCCGCGGAGCAGCTCCGGCACCGGCGTCTTTGCCGCACCGCGGACTCGATAGACGTAAATGAGTACGGCACCACCAACACCCAGCGGGTCGGCGTTCGTGTCGACCACCCTCCCGAAAAGAAACTGCCCATCGGGCGGCTGCATGACGAAGATGTCACCCTCCAGTGGCGCACGGCGTGTCTTCTTTAATACGGAAAGATTCATGGCAAGTACCCTGCCGACTTGAGCCAGGCCTCACCCCACTCGTCTGCCTCGCGGTACCATGAGTGGTTTGGGCTGATGCTGTTGCGTATGTTCTCGAAGCTGGCGTTGCGATTGATAAGCGCCTGTTCGATCGAACGGGCTTCGCCCCGCGTGACGGGTGACTGATCGATCCGCTCCAGGACGAAGCGACCACCGTGCTCGGACTGCCGTCTCGCGATGTCTTGGACCAGCAGGCGCTTGTCGGCGATTGACCTGGCGAGTTCAGCCCTGCCAGCGGGCCCGCGATCGAACTGATCCCGAAGAGCAGGCGGGAGGCGGTTGGCCTCCCGGAGGACGTCGTCGCGGGTGACCTGCCCCCCAGACAATCGAACGACGACGGGGGACGCTCCCGTGTCTGCTCGATCTCGGTCCCGCCGCTACTGCAGGCAGCAGAGAGCAAAGCGAGGATCGCGATCGGGAACCGCGCGCGCCGAATCGTCCGCAACCCCACCCCACTTCCCCGAGTTGCCGCTGGGCAGCCGATACCCGTTCAGGCGATGTCCTCGAAGCCCCATCAAGCGATACCCGTGAGGGTAGCGTCAACTCACTGAGGGAAACGATGGGACAACCGGCTGATCACAGAGCGTGGTTTGCGGGCGTGGAGGGTTTACGCCCGGTGCGGGAAGCACGAGCGCCCCGGATACCGGGCGGCGGGGCCGAGCTGCTCCTCGATGCGCAGGAGCTGGTTGTACTTGGCCACGCGATCGGAGCGGCTGGCGGAGCCGGTCTTGATCATCCCGCAGTCGAGCGCCACCGCGAGGTCGGCGATGGTGGTGTCCTCGGTCTCGCCGGAGCGGTGGCTCATCACCGCCGTGTAGCCCGCCTTGTGGGCCATGCGCACGGCGTCGATGGTCTCGGTGAGGCTGCCGATCTGGTTGACCTTGATCAGGATCGAGTTGGCGACGCCCTCGTCGATGCCGCGCTTGAGCTTGTCCACGTTGGTGACGAAGAGGTCGTCGCCCACGAGCTGCACCTTCTTCCCGAGGCGCTGGGTGAGGAGCGTCCAGCCCTCCCAGTCGTTCTCGTCGCAGCCGTCCTCGATGGAGGCGATGGGGTAGCGGCTGCAGAGCTGCTCGTACCAGCCAACCAGGCCGGCGCGGTCTAGCTCGCGCCCCTCCCCTGCCAGCTTGTAGGTGCCGCGCGCCTCGTCGAAGAGCTCGCTCGAGGCCACGTCGAGGGCGAGGACGATCTGCTCGCCCAGCTTGTACCCGGCCTTCTCACAGGCCTCGCTGACGACGACGAGCGCCTCCTCGTTGGACGGCAGGTCGGGCGCGTAGCCGCCCTCGTCGCCGACGCCGGTGGCGAGTTTGCGGCCCTTGAGCACGGTCTTGAGGGCGTGGAAGATCTCGGCGCCCCAGCGCAGGCCCTCGCCGAAGGAGGTCGCGCCCACGGGCATGACCATGAACTCCTGGACGTCGACCCGCGTGTCGGCGTGGGCGCCACCGTTGAGGATGTTCATCATCGGCACGGGCAGGGTCCGGGCCTGCGCGCCGCCCACGTAGCGGTAGAGCGGGACGCCCAGGGCGTTCGCGGTGGCGCGTGCGGTGGCGAGGGAGACGCCGAGAATCGCGTTTGCGCCCAGGTTGCTCTTGGTGGGGGTGCCGTCGAGGGCGAGCATCTGGGCGTCGACGCCTGCCTGGTCCTCGGCGTCCATGCCCAGGATCGCGGGCTTGATCTGGTCGTTGACGTTGGCGACGGCCTTGAGCACGCCCTTGCCGAGGTAGCGGCCCTTGTCGCCGTCGCGCAGCTCGAGGGCCTCGTGCTCGCCCGTGGAGGCGCCGGACGGGACGGCGGCGCGGCCGATGTCACCGGTCGAGAGCTCGACCTCGACCTCGACGGTGGGGTTGCCTCGGCTGTCCAGGATCTCCCGGGCGCGCACGTCCACGATGTCGATCATCTCTTGCCTCTCCTCGGGCCGGCAGGGCCCGCTCTCCTTGGGAAAAAGGCGGGCACCATAACGATCGGGAGGCAGGCGGGCAAGCGACAGCCCGCCGGTCCGGCTCACCGGGCGACGGGCGCCGAGAGTGGGGGTCGGAGGCTCGGAGATTCGGGATCCGGCGAGCGCCGGCCGCGAGCCACCCCAGGCTCGAAACGGGTCGCGAAAACTCGGGAGGGGCGCGAAACGAAGCGCGCCGCCCTCACCCGGCTGGCGGGCGAGCGGCGGCGCGCATGGTTCGGGGACCGGAACGCGGGTTCGTCAGACCGAGAAGTCGATGACGATGACGCCCCGCTCCGGCTTGCGCTCCTCCCGGTCGACGGGGAACGGCATCGCGTCTTCCGGGGCGACGGGGATGGGGATCTCCAGGAAGGGGCGCTCGGCGTCCTGCCGGCGCTCCTCTTCGAGCCTCTCGCGGCGCTTCAGCTCTTCGATGATGAAGGCGTCGAGCATACGACCCTCCTTCTTCTTCGTGGGTTCTCCATGGAACGGAACGGCCTTGCCCATCTGCACATCCTCTTCCCGGCTATGACTGCAACCCCGGTGCCATCCACGTTCCGGGCAGCCACTCACTCAAACCGTATCGCAAAACCTTTTCTGCCCAAAACTGCCGGCCGGTGGACCGCGACTTCCATGTCGCGGCGTCTGCCTGTCCGATGCCCGGGGCAGGCGTTGGTTCCGACTGCCCGATCTCACGCATCCCCTCAGAAAGTTGTCAAGGATCCCAAGACCTTGCGGGCTTTCGAGCCCCCGCTCGCTCCCCCGCTCGGCGGGCGATCCGGCGGGGCCAAGCCGGCTTGCACGGTGAGCATGACGCCGGTATACTGCGCGGCGCAAATTCCTCGACTTCCACGGACTCCGACCAAGGGGAACCCCCCATGAAGATGCGTGTACTCGCGGTGCTCTCCGCCCTCACTCTCGTCACCCTCGCCGGCTGCAAGGAGAACCAGCCCGCCCCCGCGCAGAAGGAGCCGGAGGCCGTGGCGAAGGTCGAGGAGCAGAAGCCCGCCGCCCCCGACGCCTCCACGCCGAGCGCCCAGGGTGTCGCCTCTCCCGACTGCGTCGGGCCCATCGAGACGGGCGTCCCGGAGACCGTGTCGATCGCAGGCCGCACCTTCGAGCGCAACGGCTACCGCCTGAAGCTGATGGGCGACGCCCCCGAGGGCGGCGCCGAGGTGAAGATCGGCGTGCTGGCGAGCCTAAACGAGGCCACGGCGGACAACCTCTTCAACGTCGGCCGCTACCTCTCGTTCTTCAAGGAGAGCGGCGCGGAGATGATCGTCGTCGCCGGCGACAGCGGCGAGGATCGCGGGGCGATCGAGGCGGTCCTGGAGCCGGTGGCGAAGGCCGGCCTGCCGGTCCTCGTGATCGCGGGCAACCGCGAGCGGACCACCGACTACACGGACGCCGTGAACGCGCTGGCCAAGACCTACCCCAACGTGATCAACGGCAACCGGGTTCGGTACGTGGACCTCCACGGCGCCGACCTCGTCACCCTGCCCGGCTACCACGACCCCGTCTACATCCACCAGGAGAAGGGCCACGGCTGCCAGTACTTCCGCAAGGACGCCAGCGCCGTCGCCCGCCTCGCCGGCGAGGCGAACGATCCGGTGGTCCTCGTGGCCCACGGCCAGCCCAAGGGCGAGACGCCGGAAGCGCTGGACGTGATCGCGCCCGACAAGGAGCACATCGGCGACTCGAACCTGAACGCCGCCATCGAGACGGGCAAGATCCCCTTCGGCATCTTCGCGAACGTGAAGGAGGCCGGCACCAGGGCGATCGCCGACCTCGCCGGCAAGACCGTGCTGGCCGAGAAGACGCCAAGCGAGACGCTCTACCTCAACCCCGGCGCTGCCGATTCGGTGGAGTGGACGATGAACGACGGCACCACCAGCACCGGCGCCGCCGCGATGCTGACGGTGAAGGACGGCAAGGCCAGCTACGCGATCTACCGCGCGGCGAAGCTCACCGACGCCGAGAAGGCGCAGGCGGCGAAGCTGGTCCCCGCCGCGAAGCCGGCGGCGGTCCAGGCTGACGCCGAGTAACCGGCGCGTCCACATCGCCGAAACATCGGCAGACGAACGGCTCCCCGGGATCTCCCAGGGAGCCGTTCTCGTTTCACCTTCGAGAGCCGGGGGCCTTCAGCAGGACCCGTGCATCACGGGGGGTCGCTGCGCGTGGGCTGCGGCGTTCGCGGACCCTTGCGATGGGGCGACAGGGGAATCGGCCCTGCCGGTCATGGCGCGGGGATGGCGCGCAGCGCGCCGGCTGCGGCTTTGCGGACCTCGACGAAGTAGTCGGCCTCCGCGAGCGCTTCGAGCATCTCGCGGGCCCCCGGATCGGGCTTGGCCTCGAGCATCCGCGCCGCCTCGGCTCGCACCTCGGGGCGATCGTGGAAGAGCAGCGTCCGGAGCTGGCCGGGCCGATCGGCGCTGGCGCCGCCGCCCTGCTTCCCAGGGTGATTCTCTTTCCAGTCCGCCACCTGTCGAAGCAGCACGTCGAGCCGGCTCTCCCCGTCGGCGTGGCCCCGCGGCCCCTCCCCCTCCGCCGTGTGCTCGGAGGCCTCGACGTGGGATCGCACCCCGCCCTCCCGCTGCGGCCCGCCATCGGTCTCCCGGCCGATGTCGCAGGCGACGCCGGCGCTCCTCGCGTGCTCGATCAGGACCCGGAAGACGGTGCCGTCCTGCACCGCGCGGGCGGCGTCGCAGGCGGCCTGGCCAGACCCGTGGATGCGGGCGAGTGAGCGGGCGGCCTGGAGCGCAGAGGTCGAGCCGGAGCGGGCCACCGCAGCGAGCGGATCGAGCGCGCGGGGATCGCCGAGGGTGCCGAGCGCCTCCGCGGCCGCGTCCCGCACCGGCGGGGAAGGATCGCCCAGGAGACCGACGAGGTGTGGGAGCGCCTCGGGGCTGCCTGCCGCGCCCAGCCCCCTCGCAGCGGCGGCGGCGACCAGGGTGGACTCGTCGGAGAGCCGCGCGCCCAAGATGCCCAGGGCCTCGGGCCTGCCCGAGCGCCCCAGCTCCTCGGCAGCGCCGGCGCGCTCGGCGAGCGTGCCCTTCTCGAGGGCGAGGACGTCACGATCCCAGATCCGATCGGCCTCCCCCCTCACGACTTCCAAGGGCGAGACGCCTCGGCGCACCAGGGCCTCGACGATGGCCTCGCGAACGGCGGGCCCCCGACGGCCATAAGCCGAGAGCAGCCAGGCGCGCGCCTTGTCGTCGTCGCTGTCCGCGAGGGCCGCGATGGCGGTGCGCTGCACCGTGGCATCCGGATCGGCGAGGGCCTCGCCGAGGCGATCGATGGCGGAGGACGAGCTGCGCTTGCCGAGGGCGAGGACCGCCGCGCGGCGGACGTCGGGGCTCGGATCCCGCGCTGCCGACGCCAGCGCCGCGACGTCGGCGTCGGTGGCGGAGTCCGCCAGCCGCTCGAGGGCCGACACGCGGACCGCTGGATCCGTGGAGGCGAGCCTGGCGAGGGATCGTTCCCGGTCGCGCCTGCAGCCGGCGGCGCCCAGGAGGAGCGCAGCGAGGACGAGGGTGGCGATCCCCCGCGCGAGCCTGCGGCCATGCCCGCGACTTCTGCTCGGGCACACGCGCGTGCTCATCGCCTCGGCTTGGCGGGGCCGCGGGGGCGGGAGCCCGTCCTTGGCCCGGCTCGGGTGCCCGGGGCTGCCGGCCGCCTGGTGCCTCCGCGGCTCGGCGCTCCCGCCGGCCTGGTTGCAGTCGTGGATACACCATGTTTCCCAGGGGCCGCGGCACCGCGACCTCCTGCGCGCGGCGCTCGGGTTCCCGCGGCGTCGCCTCGGGGGCTGGGCCGACGCGGTGCTGGGCCGCGCGAGAGCGCCCCGCTTTCGCCGCCGCGTGCAGCGGTGCGCGGTCCTGCGCCACGGGAGAACCCGCCAGCTTCGCCGCGTGCAGTGGTGCGCGGACCTGCGCCTCGGGAGAACCCGCCAGCTTCGCCCCGTGCAGCGGTGCGCGGACCTGCGCCTCGGGAGAACCCGCCAGCTTCGCCGCGTGCAGCGGTGCGCGGTCCGGCGCCACGGGAGAACCCGCCAGCTTCGCCGCGTGCAGCGGTGCGCGGACCTGCGCCTCGGGAGAACCCGCCAGCTTCGCCGCGTGCAGCGGTGCGCGGACCTTCGCCCCGGGAGAATTCGCCAGCTTCGCCGCGTGCAGCGGAGCGCGGACCGGCGCCGCGAGTGAACCCGCCGCGGGCCGGGCGCGCGGTGCCGTAGATGGGATCGCGGACGGCCACCTGGGTGCGGGCCGTTCGGCGCCTCGGTCTGCCGCCAGGAGGCAGGGGCGCCTCCTTCTCGACCGCCTTGCGCAGGCCCTGGAGCTCGGCCGGCGCCAGGGGCCGCAGGTCGCCGGGGTGCATGCCCGCCACGCCGACGCCGCCGTAGTCGCTGCGGAAGAGGCGCACCACCGGATGCCCCACGGCCTCGCAGAGGCGCTTGACCAGGTGGTGGCGGCCCTCCGCGACGACGATGCGGATCCACGCGTTCTTCGGGGTCTGCTTCTCGAAGCTCGCCTCGAGGGCCCGGGCCTCTCCGTCCTCGAGGCGCACGCCGGCGCGCATCCGCTCGAGGGCGGCCTCGGCCGGGACGCCCTTCACCTTGGCGAGGTAGGTGCGCGGCACGCCCCACCGCGGATGCGTGAGCTTGTGCGCCAACGCGCCGTCGTTCGTGAGGAGGAGCGCGCCCTCGGCGTCGTAATCGAGGCGGCCCACCGGGTAGACCTTGATCCGCGCGCGGCGGATCAGATCGCCGACGGAGGTGCGACCCTCGGGATCCTCGAGCGTGGTGACCACGCGCTCAGGCTTGTAGAGGATGAAGTGGACCAGATCCTCCGGCTCGGCGATCACCTTGTCCTCGACGCGGATCACGTCGCGGGAGGGATCGGCCCGGGTGCCCAGCTCGCGCACCACCTTGCCGTTCACCTCGACCCTGCCCTCGAGGATCAGCGCCTCGGCAGCGCGGCGGGACGCGATGCCCGCGCGGGAGAGGATCTTCTGCAGCCGCTCTTCGGCCATGTCGTACCTCTGGCGGGCGCCTCCCGGCGCGCGCCGATTTGGATGCGGGCGTGACGCCCGCGCGCCAACTACCACGAAGGGCGGCCAGCCGGAATCCTGCTCGTCGACGGCGCCGTCTCGTCCCCGCCCCGGAACAGGAGTCGCCTCCCGTCCTTACGGGTCGCGCGAACCGCCGCCCGGCCCCGAGGGCGGATCAGCCCGCGTCCCGCTCGTCTCCGTCGTCCTCGTTGGCGACGGACTTGCCGCCCAGCCCGGACGCGACCTCGGCGGACGCCTGCTCCGCGTCGGCCATGGCCTTCTCCAGATCGGCCAGCGCCGACTCGCTCTTGGCGACCCGCTCGCGCTCGGCCTCGAGGAACGCCGGGTCGGCGAGCTCGGCCATGGTCCCCGTGATCTCGACGGCCGCCTCCGGCCCCAGCTCCTCCTCGACGATCGCGCGGCTCTCCTCGTTGAGCTCGTGGAACTCGCGCAAGGTCGGCAGCGACCCCAGGTCCTTGATCTGGAAGAACTCGAGGAACTCCCTGGTGGTGCCGTAGAGGAGCGGCCTGCCGACCTCGTCCTTCTTGCCGAGGATCTTGAGGAGCTTCCAGTCGAGGAGCGCCTTGATCACTGCGCCGCAGTCGACGCCGCGGATGTCCTCGACCTCGGGGCGGGTGACGGGCTGGCGGTAGGCCACGATCGCCAGGGTCTCCAAGGCGGCGCGGGTGAGGCGCCGCGGCTTGATCTGGAGGAAGCGCCGCACGAAGTCGGCGGCTTCGGGCGCGGTGCGGAGCTGCCACCCGCCGGCGACCTCCGAGAGCACCACGCCGGAGATCCCTTCGCGCAGCTCGCCCGCGAGGCGCTCGAGGCACTTGCGGATCCGGGCCGGCTCGAGCCCCGTGGCACCACGGATCTGGTCGACGCCGAGCGGCTTGTCGGTGACGAAGAGCAGCGCGTGGATCGCGTTCCGGGCCTGATCGTCCGAGAGGCGCCTGGCCTTGGCGGCGAGCTTCTCGAGAGACGCCGTGAACTCCTCGTCGAGCTCCTCGATGTCGGCTGGGGCGACCTCGCCCTCCGGATCGCGCTCTTCCTCCGCCTGTGCGAGTGCCTGCTCGTCGACGGTGGCGTCCTCGTCGGCGTCCACCGCGGCCTCGGGGAGCTCCTCCCCCGCGAGGTGAGCGGCCTCGGCGAGGAGCCGATCCGCCTCCGCCTCGGCGTTGAGCGCCGCCTCCTCCAGCGAGTCTGCGTCGAGACCGGGGTCCGCCAGCGCCTCGTCCACGATCGCCGCCGCATCGGCCAGGGCGCGCTCGGCTTCGAGATCCGCCGCCGCGGCCGCGTCGGCGACCTCGCTCACCAGGGCGGCGGCGTCCTCGTCGGCGACCGAGGCCGGACCGGCGACCACCTCGTCCGGCAGCTCCTCGGGCGAAGGCGTGCTCTCGTCGTCCCGCATCGTCGTCCCATCGGCCATGAAGCGGCCTCCCTGCCGGCGCAAAGCGCGGCGTCCGCTGCGAATCGTTGGAAACTACCAGAGGAGCCGGCGGATGGGCGCCGAATCAGCGGAAGTCGTCGCGGACCTCGACGCCGTCGTCGCCCAAGGCGCCAGTGCGGACGATCGCGATGTCGCCGTCCCGCTCCTCCTGGACCACCCGCACCAGCTTGAGGCGCACCATCTCCAGGAGCCCGAGGAACGCCGCGATCACCTGGTGCCGCTCGGTCATCCCGTCGAAGAGCTCGAAGAACCCCACCTGCTCCCGATCCTTGAGCAGCTCGGCGATGCGGCCGATCGACTCGCCGATCGAGATCCGCTCGAGGGTGACCTCGTGCTTCTTCTCGGGCTTGAGGTTCTTGAGGACGCGGTCCAGCGCCTCGATGAGCTTGAAGACCGAGACCTCTCGCAGGCCGAGGTCTCCATCGGCGGGCTGCACCTCGATCCGCGACGCCTGCCGAGTGAAGACCTCGCGGCCGAGCAGATCCTGCCGCGCCAGGTCCTCCGCCGCCGCCCGGTACTTCTGGTACTCGAGGAGCCGCCGCACCAGATCGGCGCGGGGATCGCCGGGATCCTCCTCGCCCTCCTCGGTGGGCGTCTCGGGCTTGGGCAGGAGCAGCCGGCTCTTGATGTGGGCGAGCGTGGCGGCCATCACCAGGAACTCGCCGGCGATGTCGAGGTTGAGCTCCCGCATCCGCGCGAGGTACGCGAGGTACTCCTCGGTGACGAACGCGATGGGGATGTCGAAGACGTCGAGCTTGTGCTCGCGGATGAGGTGCAGCAGCAGGTCGAGGGGGCCTTCGAACGCGGGGAGCTTCAGCGTGAAGGATCGCGACGCGGCGACGAACTCGGCAGACGGCTCCGCCTCGGGGGCGCCCTCCCCCTGCCGGCCTGCGCGCGCGCGCTCCGCCTTGTCCCTCGTGCCCAAGCGCGCCCTCTAGCCCGCGATCAGCCTGGCGAGCGAACCCATCCAGCCGTGGATCACGCCCATGGGCCAGCGGATGAGGCCGCCGCCGAAGATGAACACCCCCATGAGCAGGACGGGAGCGTACGGGAAGATGCGCTCGTACGCCATGGCCGCGCGGGTGGGGAGGATGCCTCGGAGCACGTGGCTCCCATCCAGGGGCGGCACCGGGAGCAGGTTGAACACCGCCAGGGCGATGTTCAGGCCGAAGAGCGCCTGCATGAACGCGAGGAACACGGCGGGCGCCGGCCCGAACCGGGCGGAGAGCCCGATGGACACCGCGGCGATCAGCGCGATCGCCAGGTTGGAGGCAGGCCCGGCGGCGGAGACCAGCACGTCGCCCTGGCGCATGGTGACGCGGCGGGTGAAGCGCACGGGGTTCACCGGCACGGGCTTCGCCCACGCGAACAGCACCGAGCCCGAGAGGAGGATCTGCGCCACGGGGAGGATCACCGTCCCCAGCGGATCCATGTGGGCGATCGGATTGAACGTGAGGCGGCCCATCCGCTTGGCGGTGTCGTCGCCCAGGGCGTTGGCGCTGGCCGCATGGGCCCATTCGTGCACCGTCAACGACAGGAGCACGGGGATGAACCAGAAGACAAGATTCGGAAGGTACTGATCCACGCGTACCGCTTGAACCGATCCCGGGACGTCCATCGTCCCGGCGTTTGCCCGGCATGGGTAACAAGCCGCCGGTCGCCGGTCAAACGAGGAAGGAGGCGGTCGCGCCGCCAGTGGAGAGTCCGCTCCCTCGCCGGCCGTCAGCGCGGGAGGAAGTCGAGGGGATCGAGCGGCGTGGTCCCGCGGCGGACCTCGAAGTGGCAATGAGGCCCCGTCGCCCGCCCCGTCCGCCCCACCTTCGCCAGAGGCTGGCCTCGCGTCACCTTCGCTCCCTGCTTCACGAGGTTCTGCCGGTTGTGCGCGTAGATGGTGATCAGCCCGTCCTCGTGCCGGACGATCACGATGTTCCCGTAGCCCCGCTGGGTGCCGGAGTAGATCACCTCGCCGTCCGCTGCGGCGCCGATCGGGCTCCCTTCGGGCGCAGCGATGTCGATGCCGTCGTGACGGCCGGCGCCCCTGGCGCCGAAGCGGCTGTAGAGCACCCCTTGCACGGGCCACGCGAGGATCGGCTCACCTGCCGGCGGGGCCCGGCGGGTGGTGGACGCCGTCCGCGCCTGGGCCCGCGCGCCCGCCGCCGCCGGCTTCTCTCCTGCCCTCTTCGGCAGCCGCAGCTCCCGCCCCACCGCCAGCGAGCGGGGATCGGAGATCTCGTTGAGGTCCGCGATCTCGTCCGGGTCGAGGCCGTAGCGGAGGCCGATCCGGTAGAGGTTCTCGCCGGGCTCGACCACGTGGATGCGCTCGCCGCCGTCGTCGCCCTTGGGCGATTCGGGGGGCTGGACGACCCGGGAGGGACGCTCCGGCGGCTGCCAGGATGGACGGGGGGTGGCGCAGCCCGCGGCTGCCGCGAGGACGAGGAGCGGGACGAGTCTGGGAGGGCCTGCTCCCACGGCGGCGACCTTGGCCCGTGGAGATCGAGCGGTCAAGAAACGACGACGCCGCGCCTCTGGAGAAGATCGAGGCAAGGCCCGCGGGATCCGTCGGAAAAAAAGGCGAAGCCCCCGGGATCCGCGAAGGACTCCGGGGGCCTCATGGTCGGGGCGACTGGATTTGAACCAGCGACCACTTGCACCCCAAGCAAGTGCGCTACCAGGCTGCGCTACGCCCCGACATCGGTGCTGGGGTGGAAACGACGAGGGCCCTTGTAGAGAACCGCTCGTCCGTCGTCAAGGAGAGAACCCGCGCGGACGAACGATCCTCACTCGTCGGCCGCGGCGGCGGCGGGAGCGATCTCGTCGCTGCCGTTGAGCGCCGTCTTCAGGACCTGGGACGGCCGGAAGGTGAGCACCCGCCTCGCGGAGATCTCGATCTCCTCGCCGGTCTGCGGGTTCCGGCCGAGCCGGGCGTTCTTCTCCCGGACGATGAAGTTGCCGAAGCCCGAGATCTTGATCTTCTCACCACGCTCGAGGGTCTCCTTGAGCGAATCGAAGACCAGCTCGACGATCTCGGCGGACTCCTTCTTGGAGAATCCCACCTTCTCGTAGACGCCCTCGATGATGTCGGCCTTGGTCATTTTTGGATCCTTCGGCGCCGCTCCGTGCGGGAACGCGGCGATCGAACGAAGGTCGAGGTTGGCGCAGGACGGCGGGCACTGTCAAGATCCGGCAGCCGCTTTCCCCAAAGGATGCGAGGGGTTGGCTCATCGTCCCGGCGACGAACCGGGATCCTTCGCCCCACCGGCACCCTCCTCCGGGTCGTCCGAGGGCCACGCGTCGTCGTCGAAGGCCTTCTCGAAGTCGTCCCAGGTCTCCCGATCGGCCGCCGTGGTCTCCGCCGGCGGGTGGACCACCACCACGCCCGTGAAGAAGAGGCCGAGGAGGAGCCCCCAAACGCCCAGGGCCGCCGCCCAGCCGACCTTGGCGCCGCGCCGCCTGGCGTACACGGCGGTTCCCAGCGCGATCGACGACACCGCGAGGCCCGCCCAGGGGATCCAGCACAGGAGCAGGCCGAGGGCGCCCAGGATCAGCGCCCCGCGATGCCTCCCCCTCGTCGTCGAAGCGTCAGGCACGAAGCTCCGCTCCGACCTCGCGCTCGAGGGCCGCGACGAGCGCCTTGTGGACCCGCTGGATCTCGTCGTCGGTGAGGGTGCGGTCCATGGCCCGGTAACGTATGGCGAACGCCAGGTTCTTCCGCTCGGGGCCGAGCTGGTGTCCTTCGTAGACGTCGAAGAGCTCGACGTCCTCGACGAGTCCCTCGCCGGCCGGGCCCCGCAGGACCGCCAGCAGCCGCTCCGCCGGGACGTCCCTCGGGACGACCGCCGCGAGATCGCGCAGCACGGCGGGGAACCGCGGGATCCCCTGGTACGACGGCAGCAGCGTCGCGGCCTCGATCATCCCGTCGATCGACAGCTCGAAGACGAAGACGCCCGGCGGCAGATCGAAGCCGCGGGCGACCAGCGGGTGCAGCTCGCCGAGCCTGCCGAGGATGCGACCGCCCGCCGCCACCTCGCACGCGGACCGCGGGTGGAGGCACGCGGCGTCGCACGGGATGAAGGCGGGCTCGATGCCGATGGCGAAGAGCATCGCCTCGACCACGCCCTTGGCGTCGTAGAAATCGACGGGCTCCTGCTTCCCCGTCCACGACGCCGGGCGGCGGGGTCCGGAGAGGACGCCGGCGATGCGCCAGGACTCGCGCACCGGCTCATTCACACCAGGTGAAGGAAAGAACACGTTTCCCTGCTCGTAGAGGCGGATCCGCTCGGCCTGCCGGTTGCGGTTGAACTCGGCGTTGCGAAGGAGGCCCGCCAGGAGCGTGGGCCTCATCGCGCTCTGGGTCCCGGCGAGGGGATTTCGGATCGGGAGCAGCGCGGGCGTGCCCTGCTCGAGGAGCGCGAAGTCCGCCGGGTCGCCGAACGCGAGGTTGATCGCCTCGTCGAGCCCGGCGCCCACGAGCGCCGCCTGGACGCGGGAGAGGACCTGCTCCGCGGCGGTGCGGACCGCGGGATGGGCAGGCGCGCGGGGGACCGCAGCCGGGATCCGATCGTAGCCGCGGATCCGGGCCACCTCCTCCACCAGGTCGGCCTCCCGGGTGACGTCCACGCGGAAGGACGGGACCGTGAAGGTCTCTGCCTCGTCGGACGCCCCTCCGGCGCCGAAGCCGAGGGAGGCGAGGATGCGCCGGGACTCCGCGGGCTCCACGTCCACGCCGAGGAGGCCCCCGACGCGCCGGTAGCGCAGCGGCACCTTCGCTGCAGGTCGGGGGGCCGGATGCACGTCCACGCTCCCGCGGCGCACCTTGCCCGAGGCAAGCGACTCGAGGAGCTTCGCGGCGCGATCGAGGGCGTGGGGGATCGCGCCGGGATCGGCGCCGCGCTCGAAGCGGTGGGACGACTCCGTGTGCAGCCCGTGGCGACGAGCGGTGCGCCGCACGGACGCGGGATCGAACCACGCGCTCTCCAGCATCACGCGGGTGGTGCCCTCGCCGACCTCCCCGTCGGCGCCGCCCATCACGCCGGCGAGGACGAGGGGCTTCTTTGCGTCGGCGATGACGAGATCGTCAGGGGCGAGCTCGCGCTCCACGCCGTCGAGGGTGGTGAGCTTCTCCCCTTCCGCGGCGGCGCGGACCACGATCCGGTGGCCGGCCACGCGATCGAGATCGAAGGCGTGCAGCGGCTGCCCGGTCTCGAGGAGCACGTAGTTGGTGACGTCGATGAGGTTGCCCAGGCTGCGCATGCCGCACGCCTCGAGGCGGGCCTGCATCCAGCGGGGCGAGGGCCCGAACGCGACGCCCTCCACCACCCGGGCCGCGTATCGGCCGCAGAGATCCGGCCGCTCCACCGACACGGAGACCGCGTCGCCCGCCTCCGCCCCGCCTTCCGCAGGCCTCGCGTCGAGGGCGCGCAGGCGCGTGCCCGTCAGCGCCACCAGCTCCCGGGCGACGCCGAGGTGCGAGAGCCAGTCGGGGCGGTTGGGCGTGGCGTTGATCTCGAAGACGACGTCGTCGAGGCCCAGGGCCTCCGCGATCGGCGTCCCCGGGATCAGGTCGTCTTCGAGGAGCATCAGCCCCGAGGCGTCATCGGAGAGGCCGAGCTCCTTGGCGGAGCAGAGCATGCCGGCGGAGTCGACGCCGCGCAGCTTGCGCGCCTCGATGCGCATGCCGCCGGGGAGCACCGCTCCCGGCAGCGCCGCCGGGACCTTGGCCCCGACGCCGTAGTTGGCCGCGCCGCAGACGATGGACGCCGGCTGCGCCTCGCCCACGTCGACCCGGCAGAGGTTGAGCTTGTCGGTGCCGGCGACCGGCTCCTTGGAGAGCACCTGGCCCACCACCACCCGGGCCAGGCCCTCGCCGAGGCGCTCGATGGCCTCCACCTCGAGGCCGGCGGCGGTGAGGAGCGTCGCGAGCTCGTCCGGGGGCGGGACCTGCTCCACCAGCTCGGACAGCCAGTCGTACGAGAGTCTCATGATCGTTTTCCTAGAACTGCGCGAGGAAGCGCGCGTCGTTCTCGAAGAGCAGGCGGAGGTCGTCGATCCCGTAGCGGAGCATGGCGAGGCGCTCCACGCCCATGCCGAAGGCAAAGCCCGTGACCTGCTCGGGATCGTAGCCGACGCTCTCGAAGACCGCGGGGTGGACCATGCCGGCGCCGAGCACCTCGAGCCAGCCGGTGGCCTTGCACACCCTGCAAGGCTCGCCTCCACCCTGCATCGCAGGCTCGCCCACCGACTCGGCGGGACGCAGCGGATCCGGCGCGGGCGCGGCCAGCCGCAGGGCGGGCGTGGCGCGCGCCCTCCCGCTGCCGCCGCAGATCACGCAGGAGACGTCGACCTCCGCGGAGGGCTCGGTGAACGGGAAGAAGCTCGGGCGGAACCGCGTGCGCACGTCCGCGCCGAAGAAGGTGCGCGCCAGTTCGTCGAGGGTGCCCTTCAGCTCGGCGAACGTGACGCCGCGATCCACGTACAGCCCCTCGATCTGGTGGAACATCGGCGAGTGGGTCTGGTCGCTGTCGCAGCGGTAGACCCGCCCCGGGGCGACGATCCGCACCGGCGGCCTCGCGCCCAGCATGGTGCGCACCTGCACCGGCGACGTGTGGGTGCGGAGCAGGAGCTCGCCCGGCGGCACCGCGCCCACGGGGAGCACGGAGTCGTCCACGAAGAACGTGTCCTGCATGTCGCGGGCGGGGTGGTTCTTGGGGAAGTTGAGGGATTCGAAGTTGTAGAAATCGAGCTCGACCTCGGGACCGCGCTCCACGGAGAAGCCCATCCGCACCAGGATGGACACCAGGTCCTCCATGGTCTGCGACAGCGGATGCCGCCTGCCGAGATCCACCGGGCGGCCCGGGAGCGTGACGTCGAGGCGAGGCCCCTCCAGCTCGGCCCGCAGCTTCTCGGCGGCGATCCCGTCGCGCCTGGCCTCTAGAGCCTCCTCCACTGCGGCCACCACGGCGTTCACCGCCTCGCCGAAAGTCTTCTTCAGCTCGGGCGGGAGCTTGCCGATGCTGCGCCGCAGGGCGCTGACCTGGCCGCTCTTGCCCAGGAATTCGACCCGCGCCTTCTCGAGGCCGTCCTCGTCGGCGGCGGCGCCGATCGCGGCGAGGGCCGCGGCCTTGGCGGCGTCGAGCTCCGCGCGCTGTTCGGGAGAGAGTTCCATCGAAATCCCATCAAGAAAAAAGGCGGCCCCCGGAAGGTTCCGAAGGCCGCCTCGTAATCCAAGCTTCGATCAGCTCAGCGAACGGCGGCCACCACCGCCGCAAAACCCTGCGGATCGAAGAGCGCGATGTCGGCGAGGACCTTGCGATCGAGCGCGCTGCCCGCCTTGTGGAGGCCGGCGATCAGCTTGGAGTAGCTGATGCCGTTCTGCCGGGCGGCGGCGTTGATGCGCACGATCCAGAGGCGGCGGAAGTCGCGCCTCTTCTGGCGGCGATCGCGCGTCGCGTAGTCCATCGCGCGCTCGACCGCCTCGTTCGCGCGGCGGTAGCAATTCTTGCGGCGGCCGCGGAAGCCCTTGGCCAGCTTGAGGACGCGATTGCGGCGACGACGCGCCTTGAAACCCTTCTTGACCCTCATCGACTCACTCCGTGGGACGGCTGCGCGCGGTCCCGGTGCCGTGGCGGCGTGGCCCGCGGGCCTCCGTCACGAGGGATCCGAAAGAACTCCGGATCCGCTTGGTTGGCTTCCTCCTGACGGCGATCAGCTGCCGTAGGGGAAGAGCTCCTTGATGACCTTCTTCGCGTCCTGCCGAACCAGCGTGGACGTCCCGCGGTTCTGGCGCTTCTGGGTGGGCGACTTGTTGGTGAAGTTGTGGCGGGCGAAGGCCTGCCGGTACTTCACGGTGCCCTTCTTGTTCACGTGGAAGCGCTTCTTGGCGCCGCTGTTCGTCTTGAGCTTCGGCATCTCGTCCTCTGTGCTGGCCCGACCGTCGCGCCAGCGTGTCCAAATCCTGCGTCAGGCTTCCTTCGCCTGGACGGTTCCTTCGGTCTGCGCCTCGGCGCCGGGGGCCTCGGCGGGCGGCGCGGGCTTCTCGGGTCGCTCGGCCTTCTCCGGCTTCTCGGCCTTCTCCGGCTTCTCGGCCTTGTCGCCTGCGCGGGCCTGCTCGCGGAGCTGCGCCAGGTACTTGGGGTTCGGGGCCAGGATCATGAACATCTGCCGCCCTTCCTGACGCGGCATCTGCTCGATGACGCCGACCTCCTTCACGTCCTCGGCCACTTCCTGCAGGAGCTTCTGGCCGATCTCCTTGTGGGTGATCTCTCGGCCGCGGAACATGATCGTCACGCGGGCCTTGTTGCCCTCTTCGAGGAAGCGACGGACGTTCTTGACCTTGAAGTCGTAGTCGTGTTCGTCCGTCTTGGGGCGGAGCTTCACCTCCTTGAGCTGGACCACGACCTGCTTCTTCTTGGCCTCCGAGGCCTTCTTCTTCGCCTCGTACTTGAACTTGCCGTAGTCCATGATCTTGCAGACCGGCGGCCGCGCCATTGGAGAGATCTCGACCAGGTCGAGGCCGTCCTCCGAGGCGCGCTGAAGCGCCGCCTCGATCGGAAGGACTCCGAGCTGCGATCCGTCTGCACCGATCAAGCGCACTTCACGTGCTCTGATCCGGCGATTCGTCCGTGCGTCCCGAATGGGTGTTACCTCCTGCGTATGCGAGGGCGGATGTCGCCCCCGGTCCCGACGAAGCCGGGGAGAATATGCAACGCGCGCCGCCTGTCAACCTGCCAGTTCGGCCGCCTGCGGATTGTCGTCCGAGAGGAAGGGGATCCTCCCCTCCTCCACCAACATCGCCGTCAGCGCTTCCACGGCGACGAAGCCGAGGTTCTCGCCGCCCAGCCGCCGCGGCGCCACCCCCTGCTTCTCGACCTCCTGATCGCCGATCACCAGGGCGTAGGGGATCTTCTCGAGCTGCGCGTCCCGGATCTTGGCGCCGAGCTTCTCGTTTCGCTCGTCGATCTCCACCCGCACCCCGGCGCGCAGCAGCGCCTCGTGGACCTTCCGGGCCCAGGGGAGCTGGCGATCGCTCACCGTCACCAAGCGGGCCTGCACCGGCGCCAGCCAGGTTGGGAACGCGCCGGCGAAGTGCTCGATGCAGATGGCGATGAAGCGCTCGAACGAGCCGAAGATGGCCCGGTGGATCACCACCGGCCGGTGGGGCTGGTTGTCCTCGCCGATGAACTCGAGGTCAAAGCGCTCCGGCGCCGCGTAGTCGAGCTGGATCGTGCCGAGCTGCCAGGTGCGGCCGATCGAGTCGGAGACGTCGAAGTCGATCTTGGGGCCGTAGAAGGCGCCGTCTCCGGGCTTGAGCTGGTACTCGAGGCCCGTGGCCTCCAGGGCCGCCTTCAGCGAGCCCTCCGCCCGATCCCACATCTCGTCGCTGCCGATGCGCTGCTCGGGGCGGGTGGCGAACTTGGCCGTGTACTTCAGCCCGAACGCGTCGTAGCAGCGGTCGAGGAGGGAGACGAGACGCTTCACCTCGTCGGTGATCTGCGACTCGGCCAGGTAGATGTGGGCGTCGTCCTGGGCGAACTGCCGCACGCGGGTGAGGCCGCCCAGCGATCCGGACGGCTCGTTGCGGTGGAGCACGTCCTGGGTGTGGAAGCGCAGCGGCAGCTCCCGGTACGAGTGCCGCTTCATCCCGAAGTAGAGGTGGTGCGACGGGCAGTTCATCGGCTTGAGCGACATGTCGTGCTCGCCCGACTCGCTGTCCAGTACCAGGAACATGTTCTCCTTGTACTTGCCCCAGTGCCCGGAGATCTCCCAGAGACCCTTGTCGAAGAGGAGCGGCGTCTTGATCTCCTGGTAGCCGTTTCGCACGGTGAGGGTGCGCATGGCCTCACCGAGGAGCCGGTAGATCGTGGTGCCCTTGTGGGTCCAGAACGCGGCGCCGGGCGCGAACGGGTGGAAGGTGAAGAGGTCGAGCTCCCTGCCGAGCTTGCGGTGGTCCCGCTTCTTCGCCTCCTCGAGCCGCACCAGGTACTCGTTCAGCTCCTTCTCGGTGCGCCACGAGGTGCCATAGATCCGCTGGAGCTGCGGCTTGGTGGAGTCGCCCCGCCAGTAGGCCCCGGCGACGCTCATCAGCTTGATGGCCGGCGCCTTCCCCGTGGACGGCAGGTGCGGGCCCCGGCACAGGTCGACCCAGCCGGCGTGCTCGTAGAGGCCGACGGTCGTCTCGCCCTTGGCCTTGAGATCCTCGATGATCTCCACCTTGAACTTCTCGCCCATGGCCTCGAAGCGGGCAATCGCGTCGTCGATGGGGACGTCGGTGCGGACGAACGGCGAGTCCTCCGCGACGATCTTCGCGATCTCGTCCTCGAAGCGCTGGAGATCCTCCGGCGTGAAGCCGCGGGGGAAGAAGAAGTCGTAGTAGAAGCCGTCCTCGATCACCGGGCCGATCGTGACCTCGGCGTCGGGATAGACGCGCTGCACCGCCGACGCGAGGATGTGGGCCGACGAGTGGCGGATCACCTCGAGGCCCTCGTCGCTCTTGGCGGTGATGACCTCGAGCTTGCCGTCCTCGACGAGGGGGCGGGCGAGGTCGACCTCGCGGCCGTCGAGCTTGGCGGCGAGCGCCGCCTTGGCGAGCCCCGGCCCGATCTGCTCGCGGACGAAGGTCGAGATGGTCGTCCCCGCGGGCACGGTCTTCACCGACCCGTCGGGCAGTGTCACCTGTACCGTTGCGTCCATCCCACGACCTCCGGAACGAAAAACGCGGGGTCACCGAAAACCCGATGACCCCGCGTGGGTTTCTCTCGAAATGGTAGGCCCGGCTGGACTCGAACCAGTGACCCCCACCGTGTCAAGGTGGTGCTCTACCAACTGAGCTACGGGCCTGCAAGGCGAGGCGCGTTGTATGGAAGTTCCCCTTCCGGTTCAAGTGGAAAACGTTCCCACCCGGGAAAGATTTCCGCGCGACGGCGGGAGAGGCCGCCTCGATGGCGCCGGAAAGGTCGGCGCGCTCCTCACTGCGCGCGCCGCCGCTCCCGCTTCGCCGCCGCGTCGCCTGCGCCGCGGTCGAGCAGGTGCCGCCAGCGCAGGGCGTACTGGAACGCGGCGACCGCCATGCACTCCGCGGCGACGATCCCCGCCGCGGCGACGTACGGGACCAGCTCCCGCCCCCTGGGATCCGCGCGCACCAGGAGGCCGAGGGTGATCGTCGCCATCAGCGTGAAGGTGGCGTACTTGGAGATGCGGGTGGGCTCCGCCGCGATCGGCCGGCGGGTGAGCTTGCTGGTGAGGCCCGTCCCGAAGACGACGCCGTCGCGCAGGAGCGCCACGGCGAGGAGCCAGGCGGGCAGCGTCTGCACCGACACCAGCAGCACGAGCGCGGTGAGGGCGAGGAACTTGTCGGCGATCGGATCGAGGATCGCCCCCAGCTCGGTGCGCTGGTTCAGCGCGCGGGCCAGCAGACCGTCCAGCCCGTCCGAGATCGCCGCGAAGACGAAGACCGACAGGGCGCCCACCGGCCGCCCGGACAGGTGGAGCCAGGCGAAGACCGGGACGAGGACGATCCGCAGGAGGGAGATCGAGTTGGGGAGATTCACCTCCCCTCACCCTATCAAAGGCACCGCCCCTTCGAGACCGACCCGTATCAGGCGTTTCCGGCCACCCGTGAGACGTAGACCTCGATCATCCGCCGGTAGCGCTGGGCCATGTGGGTGAAGCGGATGGCAGAGCCGTCCAGCTTCCCGTCGCGGCGGGCCTCGTCGCGGAGGATCTCGCCGGCGGCGTTGATCACCTCGTCGCTGCCGGGGAGCTGGAACTCCAGGCCCACCGTGCGGGAGCCCGTCTGGGGCTCGAGGATCTTGGAGACCCAGATTCCCTCGGTGGAGATGTCGGTGGCCCGGGCGAGGTGGCGCGCCTCGTCGATGATCTTGTTGAGGTACATGTCGATGGGGGCTCGCTCGGTCTTCCGCTGCTCGGCCATTTCGGTTCGTCTCCTAGGGCCGATGTGAGCAATCGGCCTACATGTAGGACACGCTACCGACGGCCAGCGTACCGTCGAGTTTGCTGCTTGTGGAAAATCGAGCCCCCGGTGTTGAAGTTCAGGGCTCCTGATCGCCTTCCATGCCGCGCTCGCCGGGGAATGGCGGTCCGGCCTCGCGGCCCTCCTGGGGATCGCGGATGCCCACGGCGCCGCCGCGGGACATGGCCTTCCCGAGCTGCTCCGGGGTGATCGCGGCCCTGGGGAGCGAGCGGCGCAGGCCCGCCTCCTCCTCCCTGCCGATGGCGGCGGGCCCTGGCGCCGCGACGCGTTCCCTGGGGGGAGGACCGACGGGGCGCCTGGCGCCCGGGAGGAGGCCCCGCTCCCTGTCGTAAGGCGAGCCGGCATCTTCCGGCGGATTTCGTCCCTTCGACTCTAGTACGGACCGGGGCACCGGGAGCTCCCCGACGTCCTCCGATACGTTTCGCACCCCTTCGAGGTCCGGGGTCGTCTCGGCCTGCTTCTCGGTGGGCTTCACCCTCGCCTCCTCCTGGGATCCAATGCCTCCAGGCAAGGTATCCATCCGGGTGAGGCATGCTCGCGAAGCTGATTCGTGAAACCAGGAAAACCCTTGGTCATCCCGAGGGTTGCACGAACGAAGACCCGGTTTTCCAGGCAGGGGCCGCGCGGATTCCCTTGACGAGAGCGGCTTGGATTCACAAGATCGCGCTCATCGCGGTTCGAAAGCCGCCCCTCGGCGCGCGACACATACCAAAGCGCGACGACGTTCCGTCAACCACCTGTTCCCAACGAGGATATCGTGTCCATCGACCATTCCGCCGCCGCATTGAGCGCCGCCCTGCGATCGTTCGGGGAGAGCCTGGGCCGTGCCCTCGCCGAGGGGATCTCCAGGGGCCTCCAGGAGGGCCTCTCCCGGACCCTCGACCTCGATGAGCTCGCGACCCGGGTCCCCCGCCGCGCCGCCGAGGGCGTGAGCCACGCGCTGCAGACCCCGCCCGCGCCCAGACGGGGCGGCCGCCCCAGGGGCGAGGCGAAGGCCTGCCGCGTCCACGGCTGCACCGATCCCGCCCGCTCCCGTGGCCTCTGCTCCCGCCACTACCAGCAGGAGCTCCGCCGGGAGAAGGCCGGCGAGGTGGGGGTCGCAGCCCCGGCGTTCGCCCCTCGGGCCGCCGTCGAGGCGAAGCCTCCCATCGTCCGCAAGCGCCCCGACCAGGAGGTCGCGGCTGCCCCGGCCCCCGCGCCGGCGACGAACGCCGTGGAGGCGCCGGCTGCCGACGCCGCCGCCAAGCTCCTCCAGGAGCATCTGCGGCGGGACGAGCCCCGGACGAGCTCCGTGGACGCCGCCAAGCGCATCTTCGGCTGACGAGGGCAGGTTCACGGACGCCCTCTCTCCGTTCAGGGGAGGGAGCGTTCCGCCCTGCGCCGCTCGTGGGGGAAATGCGAGAGCCCGATGCGGTTCCCGTCGGGATCTCGCACGTAGAAGGTGAAGGGCGTCTCCTTCTCCTTGGCGAACCCGGCCCCGACCAGCCGCGCCTCCCAATCGTCGCGGCAAGCGGGGTCGATCGCGACCGCCAGCACGTGGAGCTGCGGGCCGGGCACGGAGAACGGCTGCGCTACCGCTGGCTCGTCACAGCGCTCGAGGGCGAGGAAGCCGCCACCGTCCAGTCCGACCCAGACCGAGCGCGGAGCGCCGGCGTCGTCCGCCCAGCGGCGGATCACCGGCAGCCCCAGGAGCCCCGCGTAGAAGGCCTCGGCGCGGCCGAGATCGTGCACCTGGATCGCGAGGTGGTGGAAGCCGGGCTGCTCCATCTCGTCTCCCTCGCCCGCCTGCCGTCCTTGCAGCGGGTCGTCGCCGCGGAATATAACGCCCAGCCCTGCTCGTCTGGTGAAAGACGAGTCACCAGATCCGAGGAAATCCGCTTGAACCGAGAGCAGCTCCGAAACATCGCCATCGTCGCCCACGTCGATCACGGCAAGACCACGATCGTCGACCACATGCTTCGCCAGGGGGGCATCTTCCGCGCGAACGAGCACGTCGCCGAGCGCATGATGGACTCCGGCGACCTCGAGCGCGAGAAGGGCATCACCATCCTCGCGAAGAACACCGCGGTGAACTACCGCGGCTACAAGATCAACATCCTCGACACCCCTGGACACGCCGACTTCGGCGGCGAGGTGGAGCGGGCCCTGCGCCTGGTGGACGGCGTGGTTCTGCTCGTCGACTCGGCGGAGGGCCCCCTGCCCCAGACGCGGTTCGTCCTGGGCAAGGCGCTGGCCCTGGGCCTGCCCGCCATGGTGGTGATCAACAAGATCGACCGGCAGGACGCGAGGCCTGCCGAGGTCCTCGACGACGTCTACTCGCTCCTCATCGACATGGGCGCCGACGAGAAGCAGCTCGACTGCCCCGTGATCTACGCGATCGGCCGCGAGGGCAAGGCCACCACCGATCTGGCCGTGCCGGGCACGAACCTCGAGCCGCTCTTCGACGCGATCCTCTCGCACATCCCGCCGCCTCCTCCTCCCGCGAGCGACAAGCTGCAGATGCTCGTGAACAACCTGGACTACGACGAGTTCGTGGGCCGCCTCATCATCGGCCGCGTGGCTGGCGGGACGCTGAAGCAGAACGCGATGGTCTCGGTGGTGCGCGACGGCGGCAAGGTCGAACAGGGCCGCGTCGTGAAGCTCTTCGGCTTCGAGGGACTGAAGCGGGTCGAGATCGCTCAGGCATCCGCCGGTGAGGTGGTGATGATCGCCGGCATCGAGGACGTCTCGATCGGCGACACCATCGCCGACCTCGAGGATCCGGTGGCCCTGCCCCGGCTCCACGTGGACGAGCCGACCATGATGATGGTCTTCCGGGTGAACGACGGCCCGTTCGCCGGCAAGGAGGGCAAGTACGTCACCAGCCGCAACCTGCGCGACCGGCTGCAGCGCGAGGCGTACCGGAACCCGGCGATCAAGGTTCTGGAGACCGATACGCCGGACGCCTTCCAGGTGATTGGTCGCGGCGAGCTGCAGCTGGCGGTGATCATCGAGACGATGCGCCGCGAGGGCTACGAGCTCACCGCCTCCAACCCGGTCCCCATCACGAAGACCGAAGGCGACCAGGTGATGGAGCCTATGGAGCTGCTCTACGCCGACGTCCCCGAGACGGCCGTGGGCGCGGTGACGGAGCGCCTCGGCCCCCGCAAGGGACGCATGGTGGACATGCAGCCCATCGGCTCGAGCCGCACCCGCCTCAAGTTCCGGATCCCGGCGCGGGGCCTGGTGGGCTTCCGCAACGAGTTCCTCACCGTGACCCGCGGCGAGGGGATCATGTCGCACGAGTTCGACGGCTGGGAGCCGTGGGCGGGCGCGATCCCCAAGCGGCAGAGCGGCTCGATCGTCGCCGATCGCGAGGGCGAGACCGTGGCGTACGCGCTCTTCTCCATCCAGGAGCGCGGCAGCCTGTTCTATGGCCCGGGCGTGCCTTGCTACAACGGCATGGTGATCGGCGAGCACAGCCACCCGAACGATCTCGAGGTGAACGTCTGCCGGGAGAAGAAGCTCACGAACATCCGGGCGGCCGGCCGCGACGAGAACGTTATCCTCACCCCGCCCCGGGAGATCTCCCTCGAGAAGGCCCTCGAGTGGATCGCGGAGGACGAGCTGGTGGAGGTGACGCCGAAGAGCGTGCGCATCCGCAAGCGGGAGCTCGATCCCCACGCCCGCTACAAGGTGGAGCGGGATCGCAAGCGGGGCTCCGCGTAAAGCGGGGAGGCCGTCAGCCGGCGACCTTCCGCTCCCTCGCCACGTGACGGGGCAGGCGCACCACGAACGTGGAGCCCTGCCCCAGCTCGCTCTCCACCGCGACCGTCCCCCGCATCGCGTGGACGATCTGCCGCACGATCCACAGCCCGAGACCGAGCCCTCCGTAGTGGCTGCCGGGGACCACGGCCCGCTGGAAGCGCTCGAAGATCCGCTCCTGATCCGCCGGGGCGATGCCGATGCCGCGATCCCGGATGGAGAAGATCGCCTCGTCGTCCGTGGCCGACACAGCGATCTCGATCTGCTTGCCGGCGCCGTATTTGAGGGCGTTCGCCATGAGGTTCGAGAGGACCTGCTCCAGGCGAAGCGCGTCCCAGTTGCCGAGGATCGGCTCGCCCAGATCGACGAAGAGCGGGCTCCCCGCCCCGGCGAAGTCGTCCGCGAAGCGCCGGGTCAGGTCGCGGACCGTCTGCACGAGGTCCACCTCCTCCAGCTCGAGGACGAGCCGGTTGGCCGTGATCCTGGAGACGTCCAGGAGCTCGTCCACCAGGATCGCCACCCGCTTCACCTGACGTGAAGCCATCTCGACCTTCCGCTCCAGCGGCGCCGCGACGGGGCTGGTGCCGAGGCGGTTCGCCCGCAGGATGCTCTGCAGGTGGAGCTGGAGCGACGTGAGGGGCGTCTTCAGCTCGTGCGACGCCACCGAGAGGAACGTGTCCCGCACGAGGATCGACTCCTCGGCCGCGGCCCTGGCGGCGCGCTCCTCCACGAGGAGGCGATCGCGCTCGCTGGTGCGCTCGGCCACCCGCTGCTCCAGCACTTCGCGGGAGTGCTCCAGCTCGGCGAGGACGCTGGCGAGCACGTGGGCGGAGAGCGACACCACCACGACGAAGACCTTCATCACCATGTCCGCGTCGGTGAAGACGTCGGCGTCACTGAAGGCGCCGAGCCCTCGCCTCGTCCCCCACGCGGCGAGGGAGATGATGACCACCACCGAGATCACCGCGCCCCATTGGCCGTGCCGCAGGGCAGCCCAGAGCGACAGCGGGATGAGGAGGAGGACCAGGAGGTTCTGGCTCACCGGCAGCGGGGTGTCGGGGCCGAAGCTCAGGTAGCCGACGCCCACCACCAGGACCAGGAGCACGACGATCTCGCCGATCCGCCAGGCGCCCAGGCGCGGAGGCCGGGCCCTGCCGAGGATCAGGAAGAGCGGCACCGTCACCAGAAACGAGGCGAGATCGCCGAGGACGTTGTCGAGGAAATCGCGGGGGATCGAGTCCGAGAAAGGGGCCCCGAGCCAGGGTTGGAGCAGCGAGCGCGCGGCGCCGCCCAAGAGCGCCAGGCAGAGGGCGAGCAGCGCGAACCGAAGCACGCCCACCGCCGTCGAGAAGGGGTTCCAGAGGCCGAGGAACCTCCGGTTGGCCCACTCGCCCAGGACCGCGACGGTGGTGACGACGAAAGCGGAGACCGCCGCGAAGAGGAGGCCGGCGGGGTCGACGCAGGCCCGGCTGCCGTCGCCGCAGAGCGCCACCGAGACCAGGAACGAGCCGACCCACACGGCGGGGACGGCCCTGGCGCCGAAGAGGATCAGGAAGGCGAGCGCGAGGCCGACCATCGGGCGGATCTCGTGGGACGCCAGCGCGTCGTACACCCGATCACCAGCGAGCGAGTACACGAAGAAGGCCACCACGATCGCGAGCGATCTCACCGACCAGCGCGCGCTCGAGCGGCCTTCCGGGGGGATGCCCTCCTCCATCGGGATCGCCTCTCGACTGCGGATTCGCGGCCGATCAGACCACAACCGGCCGCTGCCTGCCACGAGGAACTGGCGGGCAGCCGGGCCCACGATCCTGGAATCCGTGCGCTGCCGCAGGTAGGCTCCGCCGATCCCCCCATCGTCGGGGTGAAGAGGCCTCACACCCATGAAGCGCGTCCTTCGCATCGCCGCCGTCGCCCTCGCCGCCCTCGCCCTGCTCTTCGTCGGGGCCAGCGCCGCCGTCTACGCCCTGGTGGATCTCGACGCCCTGGTCGCCAGCCAGGTCGAACGGCTGAAGCCCGCCGTGGAGAAGGAGCTCGGCCGCGACGTCGAGATCGGGGCCATCCACACCCGCTTCTTCCCCACCCTCGGCGCCAAGGTGGAGGGCCTGGTCGTGGCCGGCGCGAGCGGAGAGGAGCCCCTCGCCAAGGCCTCCGCGATCGGCTTCGACGTGAACCTGCTCCGCGCGATCCTCTCCTTCGGCAATCGCATCGAGCTGGGCGCCGTGTACGTGGACGGCCTCGAGGCTCGGATCGAGCGGGCGGCCGATGGCACCCTCTCCTTCCAGGACATCCTCGACAGGCAGGCAGAGAAGAAGCCGAAGTCGGACGCGGGACCGAACCCCAAGGTGCTGGAGCTCGCGCGGCAGGTCTCGATCGGAGAGGTGCGCGTGGCGGACGCGTCGGTGATCCTCGTCGATCGGCAGACCGCCTCTGGCCAGCCCGCTACCAGCCACATCCGGAAGATCGACCTGCGCCTGAAGGACGTCCGCCTCGGCGATCCGATCGCAGTGCGGTTCTCCGCCGCGCTCTTCCAGGACGCGCCCAACCTCGAGGTCGCGGCGACGGTGGGGCCCCTCCCGGCGGACCTCGCCCTCGATGGCCTGCCGCGGATCGCGAACCTGAAGGTGCGCCTCGACGAAGTGAACCTCGGGCCGCTCGCGCCCTATCTCCCCGCGGAGATGCCGGTGAAGGTCGAGTCCGCGGTGGTGTCGGCGGACTGGTCGATTCCGGAGCTCGCCAACGGCAGGCCCGTCCAGGCCGCCGGGTTCCTCGCCGTCGAGTCGATGCGCCTGAAGGGCGGCGATCCGTTCGAGCTTCGCCTCGACGCCCGGTTCCGAGCGGATCCCGCGGCGGCGTCCGTGCGGATCGACGAGGCGAAGCTGCGGGCGGCGGGCATGGAGGTGACGGCCGCCGGCGCCCTCGAGAACCTCGCCACGGAGCCGCGGTTCGAGGGCTTCTCGATCGCCACCAGCGGCATCCAGCCAGCCCGCGTCCTGGCGATCTTCCCGGCGGCGGGCGCCGGGCTCCCGCAGGGATCCCGCCTCGCCGGCGCCATGACGCTGTCGGTGAACGCGAGCGGCGACAAGGATCGGCAGACCTTCGCTGCCAAGGTGGACCTTTCCGGCCTCGACCTCCTCATCCCCGGCGCCATCGCCAAGCCCGCGGGGACGGCGCTCACCCTCGGCGCCGACGGCGAGCTCGCGCCGGGGCGCGCGTCCCTGCGCAGCGCCAAGCTGCAGCTGGACGAGCTGCTCGTCGAGGCCTCGGGATCGGTGGAGAACTTCGCCGCGCCCCGTTACGACGTCGCCTTCGCCGCGCCGCCGTTCTCCTTCGATCGGCTGGTGCGTCTCATGCCGAAGGCGGGCGAGGAGCTGCGCAAGGCTGGCGCCACCGCCGACGGCACCGGCAGCCTCAAGGGGCATCTGAAGGGCGCCCCGGGCTCCGTCGATTTCGCCGTCGATCTCGGGCTGGACGGCATGAGGGCCGACCTGCCTTCGCTCCGGGTGGAGGGCAGCGCCAAGGCCCGCGCCGCGGCCAAGGGCGATCCCGAAGGCGATCTGGCGGTGGACCTCCTCGTCGACGCCGGCAGCTCGGTGATCCGGGCCGAGGGCTCCATGGACAAGGCCGCCGGGACGCCGCTCCTCGTAGACTTGGCGGCGCGCCGGCAGGGCTCCTCTTTCCGCTTCGATCGCTTCGACGTGCGCCTCGCCGAGCTGCGGATGACGGCCACCGGCGCACTCGCCGCCGACGGCACGGGGGATCTCACCATGCGTGTCCACCCGGTGGACCTCGAGAAGCTCGCCCGGACGTTCCCGGCGATCCCCGCGGAAAGGGTGAAGGGCGGCAGCCTCGAGGCCGAGGTGGGCGTGGCGGGCGATCCCTCGAAGCTCTCCACCGTCTCGCTGGATCTGCGATCGCTCCGGGCCCGGCTGGGCAGCAGCGACCTCTCGGTCCAGGCCACCGTCCGCAACCTGGAGGCGCCGGACGTGACGGCGACCGTCCGCTCGGATCTCCTCGACCTGGACGCCCTGCGCGGCGTGGAGCCGGCGAAGGCGGACGAGCCCCCCAAGGATCCGCCCGCCGACGATCCGGAGCTGCGCAAGTACCGCTTCCGGGGCGACTTCCAGGCGGGGCGCCTGGTGATGGGCGGCAGGACCCTCGACCGCGTGGCCGCCAAGGTGCGCCTCGAGGATGGGGTGCTCCGGGTGGAGCAGGCGACGCTCCAGCTTTACGGCGGCTCGTTCTCGGCCAACGGCTCCGAGGCGACGATCTGGAAAGGGCGCATGCCCTTTCATGCGCGGCTCACCGGCTCGGCGATGGACGTCGCCCGCATGATCGAGGGGGAGACCGGCAGGTCCAGCCCCATCGCCGGCAGGGCCGACGTGAACCTCGACCTGGAGGGCGTCGGGACGGAGCGGGTCGATCTCGAGGAGCACCTCACCGGGTCCGGCAGCCTGTCGATGCGGGAGGGGCGGACGTCCGGCCTCGGCCTGAGCCGCGCGGTCTTCGGCGACCTCTCGGGCCTGCCGTCCGGCGTGAAGGATCGCCTCTCCGCCGACGAGCCCCTGCGGGATCTCGCCGCGCGATTCGAGGTCCGCGGCGGGAGGATGGAGCTGCGCGAGCCGCTGGCCTTCGCGGTGGACGGCAGCCCCGTGGCCCTCGGCGGCGCCGTCGGCATCTTCGGCGCCCTCTTCCTCGACGGGACCTACGAGCTGGCGGCGCGGCGGCTGGAGCAGGTCACCGGCGGCGCGTGCAAGGCGAACCGCAACCCGGTGATCCCCCTGAAGATCACGGGATCGGCGTCGCGGCCCGAGGTGCGCCCCGACGCCGGTCACATCGCCGCCGAGCTCGCCCAGGCCTGCCTGCTCGGCAAGGCGGGCGCGGTGGTCGACGGCCTCCTCGGCGACGGCGCCGCGAAGAAGGCCGCAGAGGCGAAGGAGCAGCTCGAGCGAGAGGCGGCCTCGAAGGCCGCCGCCGCCAAGGCGGAGCTCGACGCCCAGGCGGCCCGGGCGAAGGCCGAGGCCGATCGGCTGAAGGCGGAGGCCGAGGCGAAGCGGAAGGCTGCCGAGAACGAGGCCAAGAAGAAGGCCGCCGACGAGGCGAAGAAGCTGAAGAAGCGCCTCGGGTTCTGACGGAGTCTCGGAACGCTGCCGCGCGCCCCTCGGGGCATGGCTCCCGGCGGACTTCGGCAGGGCTGCTGCCTCTCAGGCGGCCGCTTCGGCGGCCTGCGCGTCGCGGGCGGCGGAGACCCAGGCGCCGAGCCTCGCTACCGACGCGAAGGCCGCGATCGCGAAGGCGATGAGCTGCGAGGCGGCCACCGCCGCCACGATCCATGCGCCGCCCTCGAACAGGAGCTGCGCCGGGCCCCCGGTGGTCCCGGCGACGACCGCGGCGCCGAGGCCGACGACGAAGGCGACCCCGACGAGGACGAAGGGGCGGCGGGCGACCTGGACCGAGGCGCCGTGGATCGCCGCGAGAGGCGGCTCCACGAGGACGCTGCTTCGCGCCAGCGCCAGCTCGTGGATGATGGGCAGGAAGATCGATCCGGCGAGGCCGACCACGGCGGCGAGGGAGAGACCCGCCGCCGCGACGATCGCGAGGCCCGCCTCGCCGCCGGCCATCGACCACCCCGCCGCCAGCGCCAGCGTCCAGGTGAAGAGCGCCAGTGCCACGCGGGCCGCAGCCATGCAAGCCGCGACGATGACCAGCCGGGGGAACGTCGGTCCGAATGCCCCCGTGAAGGTCGCCAAGGCTCGGACGGGCTCCTCGCGGCGGACCACGCGATCGAGGACGCCGATGCCCCCCGACCAGACCACCAGCTCGAGGATCGATGTGACGATCAGGGACGCGAAGAGGATCCCGGCGGGGACGATCCAGGTGACCGGCGAGAGAAAGGTGGAGAGCGTCGAGGGCAGATCGCCGCTCGAGAGGGGCCCCGCGAGGCGAGACCAAACGAAGAGCAGCGGCGCGATCGCCCCCACTGCCTCCAGGGTCCTGCAGACGAAGATGCCGGCAACGACCAGGGGCGCCCGGAGCGCCGCCCGGAGGCCGTCGCCCAGGAGCCTGCCGAGCGGGCGGTGACCGGGGGGCGGCGGCGGAGCGGCCGGGGGTCCCGGCGGGCGCAGGAGCCGGGCGTCCACCGGCGGCGGCCGCAGCAGCCTGGCCTCGAGCGGGCGGTCGTCTGGCACGCGCGGCCTCCTACTGCTTCTTGCCGAAGCGCTCGATCTCGTCCTGCTTGGAGATGGAGTAGCGGACCAGCTCCCGGAGGATGCGGTTCCGCTTCACGTTGCCGAGGATCCCCTTGAGATCCTCGTAGACCGTCGGGTCGTTGATGAGCGCGCCCAGGCTGCCGTCGCCGGCGTTCACCCGCGCAACAATCTCGCGCAGCTCGCGGGCGGCGCGGCCCAGATCGTCGGCGAGGCTCGGCGCGCCCTCCTCCCCGTCGTAGAAGAGGCCGTGGAGGAGGCTCCCCTTCTCGGTGCGCACCGCGGCGGCGAGGTTGCCGATCTCGGCGGCGGCGACGCCCAGATCCCGCACCACCTGCTTGCCCTTCTCGTCGAAGAGCATCGCGCCGATCATGCCTTGGCCCCGCTGCACCTGGGCGAGGACCGCGTCCACCCGGCCCACCGCGGCGTCGATCCGGCGGGCGGCCTGGGAGGACGACGCGAGGAGCTCGCGCATCTCCTTGCCGGAGCGAGGGTCGAAGATCAGCGTGTGGAGCGCGCCGTCTCCGGAGCGGATCCCTTCGAGGATGTCGCGGGCCGCCGATACCGCGTCGCCGACGTCCTCGCGCATCTCGGGGGTGTTGTAGGACGCGACGAGCTGCCGCAGGTCGGCGGTGATGGCGAGGGTGTTGTCGATCACCTCGGCGCCCTTCTTGATGATCTCGGTGTAGTCGGCGCTGGAGCCCACCTGGATCTCGCCCCCCGGCGCGATCACGGGCTGGTCGGGAGAGCCCAACGACAGGTCGATCACCTTGTCGCCGAGGACGCCGCGGGAGCCCACCGACGCGGTGGAGTCGGCGCGGATGCGGTCGGCGTAGGACGCGATGGTGTCGATGGTGACCTGCACCCGGCGATCGGCCGGGTCCTTGTAGAAGGCGATCTTCGTCACCTGGCCGATCTCGACGCCGGCGAGGCGCACGGGCGATCCCGTCTTCAGCCCGTCGATCGACTGGAAGGACGCGGTGTAGGAGACGTGCCGGCTGAAGAAGCCGCGCTCGCCGCCGAGGATGAAGACGATCGTCCCCAGGAGGGCCAGACCGGCGATGACGAAGGCCCCGACCCGGAGCGAGAAGCGCTGCTCGCGATCCATCTATCTCTCCCTCGTCTCCATGCCGAACATGAACGCCTTCACCTCGGGGATCTCCGAGCGGCGCATCTCCTCAGTGGTGCCGCAGGCGAGGATGCGCTTGCCGTGGAGCATCGCGATCCGATGCGAGACCATGTAGGCGGACTGCATGTCGTGGGTCACCACCACGGAGGTGACGCCCAGCTTCTCGTTGAGCTCGATGATGAGCTCGTTGATCCGGCGGGTGTTGATCGGATCCAGGCCGGTGGTCGGCTCGTCGTAGAGCACCACCGCCGGATCGATGGCGATGGCTCGGGCGAGCCCCACCCGCTTCTTCATGCCCCCGGACAGATCGGCCGGTCGCATCTTCTCGATCCCGGGCAGGCCCACCATCTCCAGCTTGTGGGCCACGCGGTCGGCCAGCTCGCCCTCGCCGACGTCGGGGAAGTGCTCACGGATGGGGTACGCGACGTTCGCGCCCACGTCGAGGGAGTCGAAGAGCGCCGCCCCCTGGAAGAGCATCCCGATGCGGCGCCGCGCCGGCAGGAACTCCTCCTCCGTTCGGCCGGAGAGCTCCTCGCCGTCGAACGCGATCGAGCCGCGGTCCAGAGGCAGCAGGCCGATGAGGCATTTGAGGAGCACGCTCTTGCCGGTGCCGGAGCCGCCGATCACCGTGAGGGTCTCGCGGTTGCGGATCGCCAGATCGAGGCCTGCGTAGATCACCTTCGGGCCGAAGGCTTTGTGGAGATCCCGGAAGACGATGAGGTCCTCGCCGGGGCCGGCGCGCACCTCTCCCTTGGAGAGCGGCGGGAGGATCCTTCCGGAGGCGGGTGCGCTCATGATCAAAGCGAGAGGAGCAGCTTGGTGAGGATGAAGTCGGCCACCAGCACGCCGACGGCGGAGATGGCGACGGTCTCCGTGGTGGCGCGGCCGACGCCTTCGGTGCCGCCGCGGGTGTTGAAGCCCTTGTAACAGCCGACGATGGCGATGAGCATGCCGAAGATCACCGACTTGAAGATCCCGGAGGTGAAGTCGTTGAGCTTCGTGGACCCCAACGCCTCGTGGTAGAACGCGGCGTAGGAGATTCCGTAGTTCGACTTGGCCATCACCGCGCCTGCGCCGACGCCTACGATGTCCGCGAACACGGTGATGATCGGCACGCAGATCATCGCGGCGATCACCCGGGGCATCACCAGCTTGCGGACCGGATCGGCGCCGAGCGCGCGGATGGCGTCGATCTGCTCGGTCACCTGCATGGAGCCCAGCTCCGCGGCGATGCCCGAGCCGACCCTGCCTCCCACCGTGAGAGCCGTGAGCACGGGCCCGAGCTCGCGGAACACCGACAGCGAGAGCACCCTGCCGATGGTGTAGGCGATGCCGAACTTCTCGAGGAAGTAGCCGAACTGGATCGCGAGGACCATGCCGGCGAAGAGCGAGGTGAGCGTGCCGATGGACACCGAGCGGATGCCGATGTGCTCGATCTGGTAGACGATCGGCGCGAACGAGAACGGGCGCTTGAAGCCCCTGGTGAAGACCTGGACGGTGAGGAGGGACGCGCCCCCGATCTGCTCGGCGGCGCCGGCGAGCCACGCCCGCAGCGGGGACGGAGGAGCGGAGGCGGGAGCGGCCGGGGGCGCGGCTGCCTGGCTCACCTGGGGCTCCCGTCGGCCTCGAAGCTCTCCACCAGCTTTCGGTAGTCGGCGACCCGGGCGTCGAACCCTCCGGAGGGCGCGCTGTAGGTGAGGTCGTAGACGCAGCCGTCCTTCTTGAGGACGGTGAGCTCCAGCTCGACCGGCACGCCGTCCAGCGTCGCGGCGGCGCGGGTGCGCAGCGCCGCCCTCCCCGCGAGACGGAGGTCTTCTCTCGCCTGCACCACCCGATCCTCGAAGCCGAAGAGGAGGTGATCGGTGAGGACCTTCAGGCTCGGATCGCCGTGGCCGGAGCAGACGCCGTTGACGGCCACCACCTGGCCCTGCGGCCCCTCCCAGGCGAGGTCGTTGCCCGAGAAGGAGATCCGGGACCACGGGGACGGCAGGGGCGCCACCCGGTAGGTCGTTTCGCGTCCAAAGTAAACGCCGTCCCGGAAGGTCCCGCTGGAGGCGCAGGACGAGGCGGCGAAGACGGCGGGGGCGAGGGCTGCGAGGAGGAGGAAAGAGCGCAAAGGGAGAGCACCGATCGCGGATAAGGCGTGGAACATACAGAGGATGCGGAGGGTCGGCAACCTTCGGGGCGCCGGGCGCTGCCGTTCACCGCCGGTGCGCCGCCCCGTGGACGCCCGGCAGGCGAGCGTGGGCCTTGACTTCTGCTCGTCCGTTCAGCGATACTTTCGTTCACCCATCCCACCTGCATTTCAGGAGCGCCAGATGGAAGAGCTCACCGACCGACAGCGCGCGATCCTCGAGTACGTGGCCCGACACATCGCGGAGGAGCGGTTTCCCCCCACCATCCGCGAGATCGGCCAGGCCATGGGGATCCGCTCGACCAACGGCGTCAACGACCATCTGAAGGCCCTCGAGCGCAAGGGCTACCTGGAGCGAGGGGAGATGAAGAGCCGCGCGCTGGTGCCCACGCGCCTGGCCTGGAAGACCGTCGGGGTGAGGCAGCCGGGGCAGCCGCAGGTCCCGACGGCTCCGGCGGCAGATGGCCCGAGGACGCTGCGGGCTCTCGCGGGCGGTCGCTCCGGCCCCCCCTCCCCCATCGGCGCGCCGCGGCTCGTCGGCGGGCGGGACGACGACCTCATGGACGTACCGCTCCTCGGACGGGTCGCCGCGGGCGCGCCCATCCTGGCGGCGGAGAACCACGAGTCCACCATGCGGATCGATCCGTCGCTGCTCGGGCGCGGGAGCAAGGAGGGGATCTTCGCCCTCCGCATCCAGGGCGACTCGATGATCGGCGACGGGATCCTCGACGGCGATCTCGTCTTCGTCCGATCGCAGCCCACGGCCCGCACCGGCGAGATCGTGGTGGCGATGATCGAGGGCGAGGCCACGGTGAAGCGCTACTACCCCGAGGGCGACAGGATCCGGCTGCAGCCGTCCAACCCCGCGCTGGCGCCGATCTACGTCCACGGCCGCGACGCCCGCGCCGCTGACATCGTGGGCATCGTCGTCGGCGTCTTCCGCCAGATCTGATCGTAGTCGGCGCGCGAGCCGGTCGCGCGCCTGGAAAAGCGGCGACCATTCGCAGCGGATCGCCCGCTTTTCGTTTGACACTCCAGGGGGCGATTCGCATACTGCGCCGCGCTTCGGGGGTGCAGTCGGCAACCGAAGCACCGCAGCGATTGCGGGCGATTAGCTCAGCGGTAGAGCACCGTCTTCACACGGCGGGGGTCGCTGGTTCGAAACCAGCATCGCCCACCAATTTAGGCCCCGATTTCCTCAAGGATTTCGGGGCCTTCGTCTTTTCGTCCTCCAACGGTAGCAGAGCGGTAGCAGCGTTCGCGACCTGCCGGAGCTCGATAACCTCCCCCCGTCGCAGCTCGATCTGCATGCCGGAGACGGCGTTGCAGAGCGTCGCCCACTGTCGCTTCGTGTAGCCCTCGAGGACGTCCCGCTTGTCGCGGGTGTGGGTGATCTGCCGGACCACCTCTCGCGGCGCGCCGTCGTCCTGGGCGATCGAGATCATCGTCGACCGGAGGTCGTGGAGGCGGCGCGGCCGCAGGCCCAAGGTGACCAGGTCGCGCTGCAGGTCCCGGTAGGCGAGGGAGGTCCGGCGGGTCTCCCTCTTCGTCCCGGGGATGATGAGGTCCTCGGCGTCCGGCTGCCGGGGCAGCCGCCACGCGGCGAGCATCGACGCCAGGACCGGGTGCACGGGGACCAGGCGCGTGCCCCGGGTCTTCGTCCGGCCGATCGAGCCCCGCCGATCCGAGAAGGAAACGAGAACGCTGAGGCGCCCGAGAGGCTCGAGGCTGGTGTCGTAGTGCCGCCAGCGAAGGGCGGCGACCTCGCACCACCGCATCCCCCCGAGCCCCATCATCGCGTAGCCGAGGCGGCGGGACTCGGGGATGTCCGGGTGGGAGATCAGGATCTCCAGTTCCTCGCGCGTGAACCGCGCCCCGTCCCTCCACTCCGGATCCTTGTCGTCGAGCTCGGGCAGCTCGCCCTCCTCGAGGGTGCAAGGGGACGCGGCGATCAGCTTCGCCTTCACGGCCGCCTTCATCATCTGGCGCAGGGTCGCGTAGATGTGGAGCACGGTCCGCGGCGACAGCGTTCCGCCCATCCGGCTCTTGCGCTTCTCCAGGGCGCGGACGAACGCCTCCACCTGGCGATCGTCGAGCTCGCGCAGGGCCACCCGCCCGAGGGCCGGCTTGATGTAGAGCCGCAGGCGCTGCCGGTCGTCCTTCGCGCTGGCGATCCCCCTCTCCTCCCGGGCCTTGATCCACTCGTCGGCCCAGCTCGCCACCGTCACCGGGCCGCCGCCCGAGACCGCGCGCTCCCGCTCGGCCCGCGCCTGCAGGGCGGCCAGGCGCTTTTCGGCCTCGGCCTCCTGGCCCACTGAGAGGCCCGCCGCCGTGAGTCGGCGCGCGCCGCTCGCGTCGTACCAAGCGAGGTACAGGCGCTTCCCCTTCGCGTAGACGTAGCCCCGGCGCATGGTCACCCACCTTTCGCGCGTCGCTGATCCAGGGCGATCACTCCATCGGCCCAGGCCTCGGCGTCAAGATTGGGGGTCGGCGAGACCAGGGCGGCCTCCAGGTCCTCACGCCGGATCCGGTATTGCTGCCGACCCGAACGCGGAAGCGCCCGCAGCCGCCCCGAAGCGATCCAGTCGCGGATGGTCTCGGGGGATCGGTTCGCGATCTCGCCGGCCTCGGCCACGGTGAGGATGTCCTTCTCGGCCGGCCCGCCCTGCCCCGCCCCCGCCAGCGCCCGCTCGACGGCGCGGTTCACGATCTCCTCGAGCTGCTCGGGCGAGACCTGGATCAGCGTCATCGGGGTCATCCGATCCTCCGAATGGTGATGGCCCACACCCAGGGGTTCGCGTCCCACGAGCCGGCGCCGTTGACGGATTCCCAGAGCGCCTCGAACGCTCGCCGAGGGCCGCGCCAACTCTTGCCTGCCGCCCCCCACCAAGCGCCCGCTTCGCCCCCCTGGAGCGGCAACTCGGAGAGTCCCTCGGCGCGGATGTCCTCGACGGTGATTTCCCGCAGCCGCTGCACGCGGACGTCGGAGATCTCTAGCGTGAGGCGCGACGCCCACCGCGGCATGTGGATGCCCGGGACGTTGCCGCGCTTCGCCGCCTTCGGCATGAGCCACTCCTCGGCGATCCCGCTCTCCTCGAAGTAGCGCTCCTCGCCGTCCGCTTCGTACCGCACCACCACGTCTGCGCAGTCGCACGCGTCGAATGCGCAGCCGTGAGCGATGCTCGGTCGCCACGTCTCCCGCACCCACAGCCGATCGCCGGCCGAGCCGAAGGGACACGGGATGCGGTAGCGGGGATCGTCGTGCGCGATGGTGTAGTAGTCCCCGTACTCGTCGGCGTAGTCCCATGCCTCGGGGTCGTCTTTCATGCCCTGCCCACCGACGAACTCGATCCCGGCGCGACGACCTCGCCAGCCGATCGGGACCACCCGCCGCGTCTGCTCTTGCGGCCGGCGAGGATGGCGCGGACCATGGGGGCGCTGAACATGATCGGACGCTCTTTCACCGCGGTCATAGCAGCCCGCTCCCTCGGGTGAAGTCCGGCAGCCGCAGAGAGGGCGAGTGCCAGAGGTGCAGGCAGTAGGGGTGGATGTTGACGTGGTCCTTCGCGGCGACGAAGAGCTGCACCGCGAGCTTGTCGGAGCCGATGAAGAGCCGCTTCACGAGGGCCATGTCCTCGTAGGTCGGCATCCGGTTCGGGCGGGCAAGCGAGACGTGGAGCCAGGTCTCGCCGTCGTGGGCCTCCAGCGATGTGATCACCGAGAGGACATGGCGAAGGCCCTGCCCCTCGCCGAAGATCCACTTGGCGCCATCGATGCGCCGCTCGGCGCAGCGCCAGCCCGGCGGGAGAATGATGGGAACGGGTGCCCCTGCGAGCGCGCTCACGCCTCGCTCGCTTTCTCGGGGGCGGGGGTAGGCTCGGCGTCGTCGTGCCCCTCCCACCAGTGGACGCAGTGCGTGCGGTCCTCGCGATCGCCGCACTCGGTCTCCTCGTCGCTGGCCCATCCGCAGGAGCAGCACACGCCGTCGACCGGCTCCGCGTGGTGGTCGAACGGCTGGTGGTCGCACTTGCGCAGCATCGTGTCGAACTCGCCTCCCGGCGTGTCCTGCCACCACCAGCCGGAGCCTCCGCAGCGCTGGCAAGGGTGGTCCGGTTCGGCCTGCCGACCGAGCGAGATCCCGATGCCGATCAGAGCCATCTGATCTTCGCTGAATTCCCCGTCGCACCCCTCGGCGATCTCACCGGTGAAGCTACGCACCAGGTCCCGCAGGCGGGCGATCTCCGCGTCGCGCGGATCCTCCGTCACCTCCCCCTCCGCGGGAGAGAGGGCGGCGGTGTCTTGCTCCCACTCGACGGAGTTCAGCAGGTCGCGGGCGCGGGCCAGTTCAGGGGCCACGTGTGGCAGGCGGCCAGTTCGTCCGACCACGAAGTCGTGCGCATTGACGAGGCGCACCAGCGCGCTGGCGAACTGATCGCGCTCGCCGCGTACCTTTTCCCTCTCCCGCTCCGCCTCGCGGGCGCGGGCGCGGGTGAGGGCGGCGTCCGGCTCGGCGCGGGTGCGCTCGAGCAGGCCCCGGAGGAGGCGCGCCTTTGTCGCGTCGTCGGCGGCCTGGGCGAGCTCGTCGTCGGAGGGCGGCGGCGCGGCGGCGATCTGGCGAGCGGCGACGAGGGCTTCCTCGAGGGCGACAGCCGCGGCCTGCCGTGCAGTCTGGGCCTCGCGCACGGTGGCGAGGTGCGCCTGCAACTCGGCCGGCGCCATCGCCCGGCGGTTGTCCTGAGAGTAGAGGCTCCGGACCCGCTCCTCGGTAGTGTCGCGGGCCTCAACTCGGGCGCCGATCTCCCGGACGAGGGCGGCGGGATCGAGGTCACGCATCGGCGGCCACCGTCCCCTTCTTCTTCGAGGCCTTGGCCTTGGCCTTCGTCGGCGTGGGCGTCAGGCGCTGCCGCTCCTGGTCCTCGATCGCCTCGACGTCGATCCCGTAGGCGTGGACCGCGGAGACGATCGAGGGCCAGGTGCCCCCGCTATCCGGCAGCGATTCCCCGAGGGAGTGAAGGAAGATGCCGGCGATCACCTCTCGGTGGTCCCCTGGGTTCATCCGCCCGAGCTCCTCGTGCAGGCGCTTGGCCGCGAATTCGGGCTGCTCGTCCCAGCGTTCGAGCGGCTCGAGCTCGGCGTCCGTGACGACGCCCATCGCCAGCGCCACCCGCTCGAGGGCGTCGCCTTCTCGTGAGGCGGCGCAGTCGACGGCGAGTGCCGCGACCAACCGCCACACCCTTGCGTCGTCCTTGTCTGCGACCAGGTGGTCGAGGATCACCCGCGAAACAGCCTGGTCCGTCGCGTCGCGGATCTCGCGCTCGAACCGCTGCTTCTCCAGTTCGCGCTCCCGCAGTCGGTCTGCCTTCGTCTTCGCCGGCGAGGCCTTCTCCTTCGGGCGCTCGGCGAGCTCGTGAACGCGGCCGTTCGCGTCGCGGGCCAGAACCACGGTGACGTCTGGTCCGAGGCGCTCGCGCGCCGTGACCGAGCGCCCGTCCTCCGGACTCCAAACCGCGACGTCGAGCGGCACCAGGCCGGCGTCGCGAAACTCGCCGAACGACGGATGGCTGCCGTACCGGAAGAGGTTCTTCCCCTCCTCATCCGACAGGACCCGGAGCCCCTTTGCCCGGTGCTCCGCGGCCCGCTTCTGCCAGCCCGCCTCCTTCTTCGCGTTGAAGCAGGCGGCGTCGGTGCAGAGGTCCGGGGAAGAGAGCGACCCGAGCAGCTCGAGCTGCGTCCCGGAGCGCTTCGGGCAGACGGTGCAAGCGCCGGCGTCGCGGACCAGGTCCGCGTCCCCCGGATCGAAGCCGGCGGAGTCGTCGAGGCGGAGCATGTAGTTCCGCTCGAGCAGCGCCCGGGCAGACGCGATGCTGGCTGGTTCGAAGTCGTCGTCGACCAGGTCGTCGAGGGCCTCGCGCTGCTGATCCTCGGGGAGGCGGGCGAGCATCAGCGCAACGGCGACGTGCATCTTCCCGTTCCGTACGGCGACCTTCGCGTCCTCCACCAGCCCGGCCACCTTCAGCCGCTGCAGGACGAAGGCCTTCGAGCGCCCGAGGCGGGCGGCGATCTCGTGGGTGGGGACGCCGAACCGGCGGTGGAGCTCGGCGATCGCGTCGCCCTCGTCCACCGCGCACACGTCGTGGCGCTGGGAGTTCTCGACAAGCTGCGCCTCGAGGACCTGCTGATCGTCCAGCTCCCGCACCATGGCGGGGATCGTCTCGAGGCCCGCCTGGCGCGAGGCCATGCAGCGGCGGTGCCCGTAGACCAGCTCGTACCCGCCCGCCGTCCGCGGCCGGACGAGGACCGGCTGCAGGACCCCCGCCTCCCGGATCGACTCCGCGAGCTCGGTGAGGTCGCCGAAGTCCCGGCGCGGGTTGGTGGGCGATTCGTGGATCTCTGCGATCGACAGCTCTGCAATCGTCTCGGCCATGTTGACCTCCTGCATTCGGAAAGGGTGGCCGCCCGTCTCTCCCAAGAGCCCCGCTGCTCGAGGACCATCCCCGAGGCGCAGATGGGCGGCCGAAAGTCAGTTGCGAAGGCGTGCGGCCGCGGCCTTCTTCGCGAGCACGCCGCGGTAGATCTCGAGCGGGTTCGAACCCGTGTTCGTCATGAGGTGGGTGGCGCCGCCGGTGATGAGGCCGAGCAGCACGCCGACCGCGAGCGCCTGGTCCTCGGAGGCGTCGCGCCGAAGGGCGTCCTCGAGGAGGGTGACGAACGCGCCATGCGCGGCCGGCAGATTCGTCTCGTCCTCCGTGGCCGCGGCGATCCGAAGAAGGCCCAGGAGGACGAGCGCCGGAAGCGCTTCGTCGGGGATCGCCATGACGGCGGTCTTGACTGTGGGGTTCATCGGCGGGCCCCGAGGCCGGGCAGCATGGGCGCCGGGTCGAAGAGGGCGTCGAACTCGCGCTCGAGGCGCTTGCTCTCCTCGAGGACGGTCTTCATCCGGGTGTCGAAGTAGCGGCGCTGGCAGACCCGCATCCGCCCGGCGAGGTCGAGGGCCCGCTTCTGCTCTGCGATCAGTGCATGCAGGTGGCGGCGCTCGTTCGTGAACGCCTGGGCGACGATCCGCATGCGGTCGGGCGTGGCCCCGGAAGCGAGGACGGCCTGGTTCGTCTCCCGCTGGAGGGCGTCGAGCTCGGGCGAGTTCATGACCTCACCCCTTCCCGCCGCGCGGCTAGCCAGGCGCAGCGCTGGCACCGGGGCCCGGCCTTCGTCCACCGGACCACGCCGACGACCGCCCGGGCCTTGCCGTTCGACGGCGGGAGCTGGGTCCAGATCCCCGGAGCGTCGAGGCGCCGGTAGGCCCGGGCGCCCCAGGGCAGCGCGCAGACGCCGCCGAGGTGCTCTTCGCCGCACTCGCCGCGGCACGTGCACCCGTCCGCCGGCAGGCCGCCGACGCGGGCCACGGCGTCGACGCCAGCGCGCATGGCTTCGCCGGCGAGGTGTTCAGCTCCGTCCGCCGCGCCGCGGTCCCCGGCAGCCTGCTCGCGCAGGGCCTTCATGGCCTCGGGGGAGGCCTGGTCGGCCTGGGTCGTCGACGCGTGCGCCCGCGCCCGCAGCTCGAGCGCCCGGGCGAGCCGGGGTGAGGCGAGGATGGCGGCGACCAGGCGAACCTCGAGCTCGGGCTCGAGGACGGCCACCGTCACGCCGTCCACCGTGCGGACCACGCCGGCGTCGTCGAGGGTGAGGGGCTCGGCGGTCATCGGCGGTCCTTCCACGGCCGGAGGATCCGTAGGTGGTGGGCGGGGTCGCCGGTGAGCGGAGTGTGGACGTAGAGCCCGCTCGAGCAGCGCTCGCACCCGAGGCGATGCTGGACCCGGTAGATGGCGTGGCGCAGACACCGGATCTCGTCCTGGACAAATCGTCGAAGCGCCGCGATCACGAGGCACCGCCCTTCGCCTTCGCCCTTGCCAGCGCGTCTTCGACCTGCCGCAGCGGCGCGCCATCGGCGCCGACCGAGACGAACCAATCCCGCGCTGCCTCCAGCGCCACCGTCAACGAGGCGTTGGTCGCGGCCGCCAGCTCGCCGGCGTCGTCGAGTTCGTCGATGTCCTTCGCGGTCACGCGCCGGACGGAGATCTCGGTCTCTGGATCGTCCCCGGCGAGAATGGTCCGCGTCTGGCGCTGGGCATCGGCGCGGTCGACGGCTTCCAGGGGCAGCCGGCCTTCGTCGGGGTACTCGGTGAGCCAGCCGAACCAGGGGTGCGGGATCGTTCCCTGGAACTCGAGCCACCGATCGATGGCGGCCCCGCCCTCGGCGAGTGCGAGGAGGAGCGAGGCGACGAGGCGCAGCCGCTCGGGATCGAGCGAGTACATGACCTCGTCGAGCCGGGCGTGGCCCTGCCCGTTCCACACGTCGAACGCCGCCAGGAGCATCACCCGCTCCCCGCTCGACATGGGACCGCCGTCGGCCTCCAGGAGCTCGACGGCCTTCGCGGTCGGACCGTCTTCGGTCCAGAGGTCCTCGCGGTGGAGGGATCGGAGGAGCGTGCGGGCGACGTCGCCGCGCTGCTGTTCGGTGCGCCAGCTCAAGCCGCACCCCCGATCCGCCCGACGTCGTCGCGCCCGTCGACTTCGGCGAGGAGTTCCTCGGCGAACTCGAGGTGGGTGGTGATCTCGATGCTGAGGGGGATGACGCGGCCGAGGCGGATGTTGCGCAGATCCTGCGCGAGCGTCGCTACGGCGTTGCGGAGCTGAACTACCTGCGGATCGGAGTGCTTCACGGCGGGTGACCTCCCGCACCCCAGGAGTGGGGCACGAGAGGAACTGTAACGGCGCCGTTACTCGTCGGTCAAGAGCTTTGCGTCACGTCGTCGTGACACCCGAGCGGAGCGACCGCAGGCCCGGAGGGCCAGGCGCGCCCGAAGCAGGTTCTTTCCGCGGCTCGACGAGGCCCCGATCCAGACGCTGTCCCCCCAGCAAATGAACGCATCGGGGGGCCAGTCGGCGCGCAGGTGGACGGTCACATGGCGCGGCAGGCGCCGCGACTCGAAGACGATCGGCTGCATTGCGACTCCTCGACATAAGGTGACAGTCGAGGGTACGTGGGAAGTGTCAGCCGGCTAACTTCCGCTCTGGCGCAGCTTCCGCCGACGCTCGATCTCCACCTGATCTAGGAGTACGTCCGCGTCGGGGGGGATCTTGTTCCAAAGCGCCGGCGGCAGCGACTTGAGGAGGGCGATCTCGTCCTTGGTGGGGGCGTGGATCCCCCGCCGCTTCGCCGCCTCCTCGATCCCTGCGAGCGCATCCTCGAACCGGGCCGGAACAACCGTCCGCTCAATCAGCGCCATCGGGTCTCGGCCGCATGCCCGAGCGAGCGCCTTCAGTGTGTCGACGCCCGGGGTGAGCCTTGCTCCTGTTTCGATCTCGTGGATCGTCTGCCGGGTGGTCCCTGCGCGGCGCGCGAGCTCGACTTTCGAGAGGCCTGCCGCCCGCCGGAACTCCGTCAGGAGGGCCGCGAGCGTGCGCTGGTCTTTCGCCATCCGGGAACCGTACCGACCTATCTGCAATCTCGGCATGACAGGAGACCTCCTCAGCGACGGGTCCGCTTCGGCTTGACGGACGTAATGCCGACGTGACACAACATACGCATGAGCGAAGCAATCGGGAATGCGGTCCGAACCAAGAGGAGTGCCCTCGGATGGTCGATCGTCGAGCTCTCTCGACGGGCCAGAGTCAGCCGACCGACGATCTACAGGATCGAGGGCGGCACCCCGCCGACCCTCCCCACCCTCGAGAAAATCGCCGCAGCGATGGGTGTAGCTCCCGGTGACCTGTACCCGTCCCTCTCATCGCGGGGGGCAAGACGAGCAAGCACCCGGCGTATTCACAAGGCGCCACATCGGCCGCCATCGGGCAGCGAGCCATGACAGGCCGCCCGATGATGCGATCAGCGAGCCTCCTGGATCTCGGCCATGGCCTCGTCGAGGACGTCGGGCTGCTTCTCGCGCTCGTCCTGCTCGCGGTGGCGGCGCTCGAGGCGATCGATCTCGGCGGCGTACCGCGCGAACCAGGCGGCCTGTATGCGCGACTGGACGAGCACTCCATCCACCACGAGCGCCGTCGCCCAGCAGGAGATGAACGTCCCGACCCCGATGGCCACCGGGAGAATGTTCTGCTCCACGATCGAGCCGATGCCCCCGCCTACCGCGGTAATGATCGCGAGGGCGCGCACGGCACCCGTGAACCAGTGCTGCGGGAGCGGCAAGTCTCGCTGGGCGTCCCATCGATTGTTCCAGTCCATGTTGATACCTCCTGGGCCGTTCTCGGCCACCAATTAGATCTGCGCGATCGATCCCCTCAGGCGCGCCTCTTGTCGGAGGGCTTCGAGTTCATCCGGATGGTCCGCGAGGTAGGCGTGCGTCTGGAGGCGGGCGAGGTACAGCAGAACGTCCGTCACCATGGCGCCTACCCAGATTGGGATTGCCGCCACCATGCCCACACCGGCCCCCGCCATTACCCAGCGGGGATCAATGCGACCCCAAGTGTCCGTCTGAGTCAAACCTGCAGATGCCGCACCAACCACCGTGAGGAGCGCCAGGGCGCGCATGCAGTACGTCGACCAGTGCTGCCACTTCGGGAGACGGGCGACCGCGTCCCAAATGTCTGCCAGCTTCATCGTGAGACCTCCTGCGCCGGAAGAGGCGCCATCCTCACGCCTATCACCCAGAGCGAGAGACGCAAGAACCCAGCCGCCGCTGACAGGCGTTGGGGGTTCGCATGAAGGCGGCATGGTGGGTGGTTCTGATTTTCGCGGTGACGGCGAGCGTGACCAGTGTGGGCGTCGTCGTCGGCTTCCTTTTCGCCCGCCAAGAGAGGCTCGGTGCGCTCCTGGTCATCGGGGTGGCGGTGTGGATCCTGGCCCGCATCGACGAGGCCTTCCGCTCGAGGGTCCAGCGATGAGAGGCCCGCCCTGCCAGACCTGCGGCGGGCCGTTCCTCGCCGGGAAGGGGCGGCGGTTCTGCTCGACGGACTGCGCGCTCGATGCGCTCGAGGCGCGGACGACCTGGCGCCGCCCACCGGAGGTGACGTCCTCCCCCGCTCCCACCCGCCCGACCACCGGCCGGCGAATCCGCGTCGAGGCGGCGCCTTCGAGGCAGCCATGAGCGGGACCACGGTGAAGGAGAAGGGGCTCTGCGACGTGTGCGGCGCGCCCATCCCTCGAGGGAGGCTTCGAACCTACTGCTCTTCTTCGTGCATGCAGGAGGGGCGCGAGCAGAAGCTGCTCCAGTACCGCATCCGGCGCGCGGCGAAGAACGGCAGGACCTACCAAGTCAGGGGCCTGCGACCGGATCCCGACGAGTGCCAGGGGAAGCAGCTCTGCGCGAGCTCGCTCTGCCATCGGTACGTCACGCCGGAAGAGCGGATCTGCCCGGACTGCATGCCGCGATTCGAAGGCGGCCGGCCGGCGCGAGCGACGGAGGAGGAGCTCGAGCTTGCCACACGAGGGGGACAGACGGCCCTCGCCGAGGCTACGCAGCTCGCCGACCCGGGCGTGACCGAGGCGTACGAAGCCCTCCGGAAGCGCGGCGGCGGCCAGGCCGTGCGCGCCTTGTGGGGACGCCAGGGCTACCAGCCAGGGAGGACGGCATGAGGTGCACGTGCAGGCGCGGCGCGCCCGAGTGCGGCGAGCTGGGGTTCGCCCTCCTCCCGGAGCTTCTCGAGGACACGGCGGCGATCCGCTGGTCTTGGCGGATGGCCGATCCCCGCGTCGCCCGCGGCTCGGTCCACGGGCGCCGAGGGCGCGAGCTCGAGCTCGCCGAGAAGGCCCGCGAGGTCCTCGAGCGCCACGGGTACGACGCGGCGATCAGCGGCCCGGACTGGGATCCAACCATCGAGGCGCGCCACCGGCCGTGCTCGAGCTGCAGAGGAATCGCCGCATGACGCTCGTCGACTTGCTTCGCGCCCTCGTCTTCCACCACGTCCGGACCGCCCTCGCTTCCCGGCTGCCCGCAGGGGCGCCGCTCCGCACCCGCCGGGACCTCATCCTTGCCGCGCTCGAGCGGGGCCGGCCGATGCACCTGCGCGAGCTCGCCATCGCGTCCGGCCAGGGCTACAAGCCGGCCGCGCGGGACGTTCGGCGCCTCGTCGCCGACGGCCTCGTCCGCCGCTTCGCTGAAGGCGTCTACGCGATCCGGAGGCGGCCGTGACGCTCGACGACCGGTGGATCACGGACGGGTGCGTCGAGGTGCATGCGCTCGTGGAGGCGGGGGACAGCGAGGGCGCGGCCGAGCTCGCCGCCGACCTCGAGGCTCACGCGTTCGGGCGGCCGCCGCGGAGCTGCGTGGCCTGCGGAATGCCGGCGATGCCCGGGGCGCGGTGGTGCTTCGGGCATCGCCCCTGCTTCATCCCGCGCCCACTCGCGCAGCCGCCGGCCCTCTTCTGGCGGCGCCTCGGGCAATTCGTGGCGTGGGACCGCCGCACGTGGGCGGCCGCATGAGGCTCGCGATCTGGCTCCCAGGTGAACCCAGGACGAAGGGCTCGGTCGACGTACGCCGCAACCGGTGGGGCGGGACCTACATCATCCCGAACAACGTCAACCTCGGCGTGTGGACGGACTCGGTGATCATCCTCGTCCGCTCCGCCCTCGCCCGAACCGGAAAGCGGCTGCGGAAGGCTGAGAAACCGGCGATCCCCTCGGGGCCAGTGCGCCTTGACGCCTTCTTCCACCTACCGCGGCCGAAGTCCCACTTCATCGGCAGGGACGGGCGGCGGCTGAAGCCGACGGCGCCGACCTGGCACTACGTGAAGCCCGACCAGGACAAGCTCGAGCGGGCGCTCTTCGACGCGCTCAAGAAGGCCGGCGTCTACACCGACGACGCCCAGGTGGCGGACGGCGTGCGGCGCAAGGTGTGGGCGAACCCGGCCCGCGGCCCCGGGGTGGAGTTGGTGGTGGAAGCGATCGTGGAGGAGGTCAGCGGTACATGAGGATCCGCAACATCAGGCCGGAGATCACGACTCACGAGGATCTCGCCGACCTGCCCCGAGAAGTCCGGCTCTGCTTCATCTACCTGTGGATGGCGCTCGATCGCGAGGGGCGTGCCGAGGACCGGCCGCGGCGACTCCGGGCCGATCTCTTCCCACACGACGAGGACGTCACGGCCGACGTGCTGGACGGGTGGTTGGGCACGCTCGCGGCGGCGGGATTCGTCGTTCGGTATGAGGTCGACGGCGCCAGGTACCTCGCGGTCCCGTCGTTCCCGCGCCACCAGGCACTGTCTACCTGGGAGCGCACCAAGACGAAGAGCGAGATCCCGCCGCCCCCCCCCGCACTTCGGAAGCTCTCCCGCATGCCTACCGGAGGGCAACAGGAGGACTACGGCAGTCCTTCGGTAGAGCTACAGAAGACCTCCGGAAGTCGTCCTGTAGCTCTACTGCCTGACGTAGGACGTATGACGAAGGACGAAGGACAAGATCCCCCCCCTCCCCCCACGGCTGGCGCCGCGGGGAAGCCTGCCCCTGAGCCGCTCGCCGTCGAGCCGGAAGTGCCCGACCCAGACCGCGTCACCCCCGAGGCCCTGGCGCAGCGCTGGAACCGCGACGTCGCCGACGGCAAGGCGAAGGGCGCGGTCCGGCTGCCGCTCGGCAAGCAACGCCGGAAGGCCGAGCTGCGCATCAAGGCTCGGCCGCGGTGGTCGGACTGGGATCCGGCCTTGGCCTACGCCCGCCGGCTGCGCGCCGAGGGTGGGTGCACCTGGCTCGACTTCGCGTGGCTCGTTGCGAACGACGAGAACGCCGACGCAATGCTCGGCGGCAAGTACGACTTCAAGCTCGAGCAGGCTGCCCGGAGCGGACCGCGCCTGGTCGGTGGGATCGCCCCTCCTCCACCCGAGGAACTCGCCGGCGATGCGCCGGAACCAGGCCAGACGCAGGCCCAGCGATGCGCCTGGTGCCGCGCCACGTTGCCGCACCGATGGGACGGGCACGGGTGGTGGCCGGCCTACCACGAGGGCTGCAGCTCGCCTCACGCGACGTCGCTCCGGGCCCGTGACCTGGCCGACGAACTCGCGGCGGATGCAGCCTTCGCGGCCGCGGAGGCTGCGCCGTGACGCACGACGAGCTCGAGCTACTCGCCCGGCCTCAGCCGGCCCCGATCCCGAACACCCTGCCGCCCGTCGTCGATGGGGCCATGGGTGCGGTGAGGGCGATCGTCGACGGACGCGAGGGGCGGGACCTGGCGCGCATCCTCCTCCGGCGCTCCGAGCTCGGCCGCGCCGAGTACGGCACCGAGCTTCAGCCGCACAACGGCAGGAAGGTCGCGGTGGACGCGCTGCAGGAGGCCGTCGACCTGGTCATGTACGCTTCGCAGGGGCTCCTCGAGACCCACGGCGCCGATCGGCTCGACTGGGCCATGATCCAGTGCGACTCCGCGCGGCTCGCGCGGCGGATCCTCGAGCTCCACCGACGGACGGAACGTCGCCGGCAGCGACTGGCAGGTGGTCGATGAGCAGCGGCTTCATCCCAAACGACCCGACGCTCGGCCTCGAGCTGCTCACGTTCCGCGACGAGCTCGGCACGGGGAAGCTCGACAAGAAGGGCTTCCCGATCCGCGGCCGCGCCGGAGAACAGCAGGCGGCGGCGTTCTGGCTCGAGCACCGGCAGGGGCCGAAGGGGCGCAGCCTCTCCGACCTGGAGCCGCGCATCGGGCGCTCCCTCTCCAGGATCGACGTCGCCGGCACGGTGGAGGCGATCGAGCGGGCGCTCGACGTGGTCCCCGCGAGCTGGCGCCCGTGCACCGTGGTCGCCGCCGGCTGGGCGCTGGGCGTCGAGCGTCTCCGGGAAGCCGAGCCGGGCGACGGTGGCCCGCCCTGGCTCGAGCGCTCCGGCCTCCCGACGGCGCTGCCCGAGGGACTCTCGCGGTACTCGCTCAACATCCGGATCCGCGCCTTCCGTGAGGAGCTCATCCGCCGGCGGCTACTCATCGGCGCCGAGCGCGAACGCCTCGAGGCAGAGCCCACCGCAGCGCCTCCTCGAGGGAAGCCGCTGGTCGGGTGGAAGGCCATCGCCGACGCCATCGGGGTCTCGGAGGCGACGGCGCGCCGGTACTCCGCGACAGGCCTGCCGGTGCAGCAAGCGGTGGAGGGCGGTGCGGTGTGGGCCTTCGCCGACGAGCTCGCCGCGTGGCACCGAACCTGCCGCCGCGTCGAGGGCGTGAGCGCAGATGAGCGCAGATGAGCGCAGGTGAGCGGAGATGATCGCCCACGTCGACATGCCCACCGGGTCTACTGGATACGCTCGCCCACCACGAGCACACGATGGCCCGACCGCCACGACCTCCGGCGGCCCGGGCCATCACCTTTACGGCGTCCTCCTGGCCTCCAAGCTCGAACGCCCGCGGGTCCTGGCAGGGACCCGCACCCTTTCTTGGTCCGTAGCTCAGCAGGTAGAGCAGGCGGCCGTTAACCGCCGCGCCCCTGGTTCGACTCCAGGCGGGCCAGCCAAGACCGGGCGCAGCATGGCGCCCAGCTTTACACCACCCCCAGCGAACGAGACCGACGCCGGCGGCGGCGACCCATCGCGAGGGCGCCGACCGCCGGCGGGCGGCCGAGGATCCGATGGCCAAGACCGAGCGCCACGGCATCGACTCGATCGAGGTTGGGATGGAGGACGACAGCGTCACAGTGACGCTGATCAGGAGGGACGGGGTGAAGATGGATTTGCTGCTCGACGTCGGGCAGGCGGCCGAGCTCGCGATGACCATCCTCGAGTTCGTCGGGCCAAAGGCGCAGGCGTAGGTCGATGGGCAAGCCGGACCGACACGAGCTCGACCAGGTGCAGGCGAAGGAGCTGGAGGACTGCCGCCTCGAACTCCGGTGCAAGGCGCGCAGCGGCCGGGTGGTTCACCTGGTCGTCACCCACGCCATGGCGGCGGCGCTCGCCCAGCTCCTCCTCGATCACGTCGACCCGAGGCGCCCGCCGTGAGGGGCGCCCCTCGTCGACAGTCCTGCGGGGTCCCTGCTGCATGCCCCATGCCAGCCCCTGCAGCCCCACCCGTTCGGGGGTGTCCGATTTTCGGGCCGGCCCGAGGGCCGGACCCCTGTGGATAACTTTCGGCGGGATGGGGGCCTGTGTTTTTGTGCGCGCCAGGGCGAGGGGGGGCTTGGCGGGCCGCGGAGGCCCCCGTTCACCCGCCGTGATGGCGTTCGGCACGACGGATGGGCCGCGAGTCGGCTGAGGTGATCGTCGCTCCTGCGGCCTGCTAGGGCCCTCTGATGGCGACCTCGAAAAAACGAGCGGCGCCGAAGCGAGCGCCGCCGACGAAGACCGCGCCGGCGCCGGCGAAGCGCGCGACGAAGTCGAAGGCGCAGCCGCCCGCCGCGAAACCTCGGCGGCCGCCGCGCAAGCCCGGCCGGCCACCGGCGGTCTCGGACGAGGAGCTCCTCGCCGCGCTGCTCAAGAATCCGTCGCCGTCGCGGGTGGCGGCGAAGCTGGGCGTCCACCGCAACACGATCACCAACCGGCTGAAGTCGCCCGCGCTCCGGGACGCCCTCGCCGACCACCGCCGCGAGGCGATGGCGATCGTCGGCGTTCGTCTCGGAAAGGCCGCGAACACCGCGGTCAAGACCCTCGTCGAACTCGCGAAGAGTTCGTCACCCCAGGACTCGGTGAGGCTGGGTGCGGCGAGCGCGATCCTGAAGTTGGTGAAGGACCTCGGGAAGGACGCTGGCGAGGACGAGAAGCCCGACGACACCTGGGAGAAGCCGCCGGCGTGGGTCCCTCGCCTGGTCGAAAGAGAGGCGCCCACAGAGGGTGAAGGAGGCGGCGACGGGGCAACATGATAGACTACCGGGAGCTCCACCGAGGGCAGTGGGAAGTCTCCCAGAGTCCCGCGCAGTTCCGCTTCGTGTTGTGTGGTCGCGGTTGGGGAAAGGATCATCTCGCGATCTCGGCCACCCTCGAGGCGGTGACGGGCCCCAGGGCGAGACCTGGTTTCCTGGCCGGGTACATCGGACCGTCCCATCAGCAGGTCCGAGCGATCGCCTGGGAGCGGTTCAAATCGGTCATCCCGCGGAAGTACTTACGGCGGAAGCCGCACGAAACGAACCTCGAGTTCGAATTCAAGTGGGGTCCGATCCTGCGCCTGGCCGGATCGGATCGGCCGGACTCGCTTCGTGGTCCGGACATCCACAACCTGGTCATCACCGAGTTCGCCTTCTGCAAAAAGGAGCTCTGGAAGGCCCTCCGCCCGGGCCTGCGTACGCGGCATGACCGGGCGATGATCATCACGACGCCCGACGGTCCGAACCACTGCTACGAGCTGTGGAACCGCACGCAGGGCGATCCTGCCTGGGCACACTGGCAGAAAGCGACGTGGGATCGACCCGACCACGACCGGGCGACGGTTGAAGAGGGGCGCCGGACGCTGGCACGGGCGGCGTTCGATCAGGAGTTCGGCGCCAAGTTCGAGGCGCTTGTCGGCGCGATCTACGGTGACTTCTCCCTCGAGGCGAACGTCCTCAAGAAGGAGATCGAGCTTCCACGCAACACCGAGATCTACGTCGGGCAGGACTACAACGCGGGCCTGTACTCGGCGGTGATCGGGTTCGAGCTCGACGACGACCTCTACATCACCGACGAGCTCATCACCCGCGGATCGCCGCTCCGGCACATCGCGGCGCTGCAGAAGTTTTTCGAGGACCGGAGGATCGACTGGCGTCGGGACGTCACGATCTTCGCGGACTCCTCCGGCGAGTACAACGTCACCGGAGCCGGCAAGGGCGCGAAGGCCGACAACGTCCTGATGCGCTCGCACGGGTTCCACACGTCCCATGACGGGCAGAACCCGCGCGTCATCGATCGCGTGCACGGGTTGCAGGCGCAGATCCTGAACGCCGAGGAGGAACGCCACCTCTTCGTGAACGAGCGCTGCCGCGAGTTCATCGACTGCATGTTGACGCAGGTCTGGGGCAAGCAGGGCTCGCCGGACAAAAAAAAGGGCAAGGACCACCTGCCCGACGCCGCGGGCTACTTCGTCTGGGGCCTGCGGCCGCTGCTCGATCGCGGCTCCGTGGAGTGACGCGTGATCGAGTTCGGATCGGAGTCGAGGGCCGTGAACAAGATCATGGACCTGAACAAGCTGAGGATGGACGACGGCACCCGCCGCGGGCGGATGCGCGTTCGTCACCAGCTCCTCGTCGGGGACTACCGCGAGATCGTGCGGTCGCGCCTTCGCGACATGTTCGCGCGGCCCGAGGACGCCGATCGAGTCGGCACGCTCGCGGACTCGAGCTGCAACGTCTTCAAGTTCGTGAACGACGAGGTCGCGCAGTTCCGCGGGGCCCGCCGGGCGTTCATGAACGGCTCGACGCGCGACGAGGTCTACGCGCGCCTCGAGGAGAACGAGGAGCCCTTCGACCTCGTCATGCAGAAGGTCGTCGAGACGCTCGACGGCTGCAACGACGGCCTGATCCGCGCGCTCCCGGGGATCCCTGGCGCCGAGGGGAAGGCGGGCCGCCCGAGCCTCCGGGTGTTTCGGCCGCACGAGTGCACAGTGATCCCGCGCGTCGACGACCCGACGCAGCCGGAAGTGGTCATGTATGACCAGCTCCTGCGGGACGGCGAGCTAGTCACCGTCGTATGGACGCCGACCGAGCACTTCCTTGTCGAGGGCGGCCGACAGCGGCGCCTGGTGCCCGGGGCGAGCTCGTACGCGAACCCGCTCGGCTGGCTGCCCTTCGTGGCCTTCCATGCCGACGTGGCGCCCGATCGGTTCTGGGATTCGGAGACCGGCACCGACCGCGCGGAGTTCGCGATCGACTACCTCGCAGCGCGCTCGGCGCTCCGGCACCTACTGCACATGCAGAGCCACAAGCAGGTGGCGGTGAGCGGGAACCTCGACAAGTCCTGGAGGCCGCCCGACCGCACCGGTCCCGGGTACATCTGGAAGGTGACCGGAAACGCCCGGTTCGACGTCCTCGACATGGCGTCCGATCCGCGGATGATCGACGAGACGCTCCAGTCGATGCTGATCGAGCACCTGGCGTCGCACGGCCTGAACCCCGGGACGATCGGGAAGAACCCGGGCCAGGCGCCGCCGTCGGGCTTGTCGCTCTACCTCGACAGGCAGAAGGTGATCGAGCGGCGCCGGCGCTACGTGCCCGCGATTGTCGAGGCGGAGTACGCGCTCGCCGAGATCTACCGCTCGGCCTGGAACGCGTCGCATGCTCCGAAGGACCACATCGATCCGAACGCCGAGTTCACCTGCGAGGTCCTCGAGGAGACGGTGGTCCAGTCGCCACAGGAGGCGGCAGAGACCCGCAAGGCGAAGCTCGAGGTCTACGAGCGGGAGCGGAAGCTCGGTCTGCGCAGCGTCGTCGAGCAGCTCGCCGAGGACCGCGGGATCTCGGAAGAGGAGGCGCGAAAGCTCCTTCCGACGCTCCCGGTCCGGCCCGAGCTCTTCGCGTACGACCAGCTCAACGGCGTGATCGTCCTCGACGAGATCCGCGCCGCGAAGGGCCTCGGCCCTCACCCAAATTCCGAGTGGGGTCGGATGACGATCCCCGAGCTGCGGATGAAGTACCCCGAAGCCTTCGGCGCCGGCACCGGCACCGGCGGCGCCGAGTAGGAGACCCCAATGCGCTCGATCCTTCTCTTCGTGGCCTTCATGGCCGCGCTGGCTTTCGCCCTGCCCGCCTCCGCGGAGCGGTACGTCCTCTATCCGCACCTGGTGACGAAGGTGCCGACGTGCTCTTCGGGCGGAGGTTCCTCGGTCTCGGTGCCGCGTGGGAGCTACATCCTCACCGTTTCCGTCGGCGACGTTGCGCTCTGCTACGCAGCGACGTGCACCACGGGTGGCGCGACGCTCGTCGCCGGTACACAGATCCCCGTGTTCTTCAACGGGTCCCAGACGGTGTCGTGCCGATCGTCCTCGTCAGGAGCCGTGGAGTTCGTGAGGGCTGATCGAGGATGAGGTTCCTCCTCCTCGCGCTGGCGGCGCTCGCCGTCCCCGCGACCGGCGTCGCCCTCGAGATCGGCGGCCTTGAGACCCCCACCACCACGCGCGCGAAACGTGTGCCGGGCGGCGGGACAGGCGGGATAGGCGGCTCGGGCGGAGCTGGCGGCGCTGGCGGCGCTGGAGGAGTAGGAGGCGATGCTGGCGCTGGAGGAGCGGGAGGAGGCGATGCTGGCGCTGGAGGAGCGGGAGGAGGCGATGCTGGCGCTGGAGGAGCGGGAGGCGATGCTGGCGCTGGAGGAGTAGGTGGGGAGTACCCCCTCGAGGACCTGATCGCTTCGTCGCGAAGGACGACGTGGAACCCGGGCATGATGGCGGTGGGAGGGATCCCCAGCCGCACCAGCGTCTGCGCGACGGTGACGCCGGCCTACGCCTCGGCGAACGGGCTGACGGCCTTCGCCCTCGACGGCACAGGGAACGCGCAGCCGGCGATCCAGCATGCGTTGAACGCCTGTCCTACCGGGCAGGTGGTCTACCTCCCCGCCGGCACCTACCGCATCAACTCCGCGGTCTCCATCGGCAAGTCGGTGACGCTGCGCGGAGCGGGCCCGGGGCAGACGCAGCTACGCCTCTACAACGCCAACTCGGCCGTCGTCTACATGTGGCCGGGGGACTGGCCGTTCTACGGGAACCCCGCCATCAACGTCACCGCGGACGTTCCCAAGGGCGCGACGACCATCCAGGTGGCCAACACCACGGGGCTGTCGGTGGGCAGCATTATTCAGATCGACCAGGATGAAGACTCCTACGTCTTCTACGGCGGCTCCCAGTGGTTCAAGCGGACCGACATCGGCCCGGCGACACCGGGGAACCGGATGCGCTCCCAAGGGCAGACCAACGAAATCACCGCCATCAACGGGAACACGCTCACCCTGGCTGCGCCCATCCACCTTGGGTACAGGCTCGCGCTCCTGCCGCAAATCTACAAGCCGAGCGGGACGACCTCGAACGCCTTGAAGAACGCCGGCATCGAGGACATGACCGTGACCGGCGGGACCAACAACCAGATCCACGTGATGTACGCCGCGTACTCGTGGGTGAAGAACGTGGAGTCGGACGGCACGGTTTCCTCAAGCCCGGCGGCGGACGGGACCCTGGGCAGCGGCAACGGGATGAAAGGGACGCACATCCTGCTAGACCGATGCTTCCGCTTCGAAGTGCGGGATTCCTTCGTACATCACGCCTCCAACGTGGTGCAGGGCGGCGGGGCTTACGGGGTGTCGATCTCGACCCACACGAGCGACTCCCTCATCGAAAACAACATCATCTACTACATGAACAAGCCGTTCACCCTCCGCGCCTCGGGTGGCGGAAACGTGATCGGGTATAACTACATCGACGACGCCTGGACCAGCGCCGATCGACGCCTCCAAGAGACGACCCTCGACCTGGGCCACACGTCGTTCAGCTTCATGGACTTGGCGGAGGGGAACTGGGCGGCGCAGATCGCCACGGAGAACGTGTGGGGCAACTCCGGTTGGATGACGGTCTACCGGAACTACGCGAGCGGAAAGCAGCGACGCACCAACGCCTTCGAGACATATCCCATCACCGCAATGTCCTTCCAAAAGGACGGTCATTTCATCAGCGCGGTGGGGAACGTAGTAGGCAGCTCCGAACGCCTTGGAAATGGGACTGGCGCCAACGGCGACATGGCGTACGAGGTGACCAGCAACTCTCCGGGGCCTGGCAAGGCCGCCGTCTGGCGCATCGGTCACGGCTTGGGCGCGGGCAACGGCATCGACGACAACGGGAACTACCAGTCTCCGGGAGCCCCTAACAGCACGTACTCGACGCTCCTCCGGGTCGCCAACTACGACAACGTACGGCAGCGCATCGACACCGAGCCCACGCCGCCGGGACCGATCCCGAACTCGCTGTACCTCTCCAGCAAGCCGACCTTCTTCGCCAGCGCGACGTGGCCCTGGGTGAACCCCCACGGCGCTTCGCCGAGCGAGCGCGTGGGCACGCTCCCGGCCAAGGCGCGGTTCGACGCCAGCGAGTGGGGCGGCACGGGCGGCACGGGTGGCACGGGTGGCACGGGTGGCACGGGTGGCTCCGGGGGCAGCGGCGGCGCTGTGGGGCCCGGAACCTACCAGTTGTTCGCAGGCTCGGAGACCCCCTCAAACACCGACAACTCCTCCGGCGAAACCTACGGCACCGCCTTCCATGTGACCGAGACATCCACCCTGACCGGCGTTCAGTTCTACGTGGGAGGCGGCACTGGAGCCCAAAACGTAACCCTCCGGGTGTGGGACTACACCACTCGCGAGGAGATCGGCGTCGCAACCGTTGTCTCGAGAACGGGCGGCAATCAGTGGCACACCGCGAACTTGTCTACTCCTGTGGCTCTGACCCCGAATCGGCTCTACGTCGTCTCGGTTTACTCCGCCTTCCGCATTGCGTGGATTGAGGGGTATCACCTCTCACAGAAGACGGTCGGGCCGATCGTAGCTCCCGCAAACGGGTCCACGTTCCTATCACAAACCGTATACAACGGCCTGTACTATCCAGGCAATGTGATGCCCGTCAATGAATGGAACGCATGGTCCTTCATGATAAGCCCGATCGTCCAGATCGAAGGCGGCGGTACAGGTGGCACCGGTGGAACCGGCGGAACCGGCGGTACGGGTGGTACGGGTGGTACGGGCGGCACGGGCGGTGACGGTGGAGGCATGAACCTCTACGTCCAGGGCGCGGGCACGACCTACTACAACACGCAGAACATCTCCGTCACGCTCCCCGCCACGGCGCAGTCCGGGAACCTGCTCGTCGCCGGGCTCATCCTCGGCGGCGGCACCAACACGATGCCCACGCCTCCAGCCGGGTGGACGCTCGCGCGCGCCGGCCAGTCGGTGAAGGATGCTCCGAAGTTCATGAGCTACGTGATGTGGAAGGTCGCCACCGGGACCGAGAAGACCATCGCGGTCTCGCTGGCGAATGCCACTACCCGGTCTGCCCTCGCCGTCGCCGAGTACTCCCTCAAATCGGCCACGCTGGTCAATTCTGCGGGGAAGACGAACGTGGCCACCACTGCGCTCTCCTCGGGGAACACCGCCGCAGCGGGCGCGCCAGGAGACCTGGTGACGGGCATCATCACCTGCTCCGAGGCCGACACGTTCAACCTCACCCCAGGCACAGGGTACACCGGACGAACGCTGTCGGGCGGCTTCTCGAGCTGGATCGTCCAGAACGGATACGGCGTCGCCGCCGCGATCGAGGATAAGACCCTCACCGGATCGGGCGTACAGGCGGCCACCGCCACCACCGTATCGAACGACTGCTTCGCTGACGTGATGGTGTTCCGTGGCAACTAGGGGCACGCACCATCGCCTCTCCCTCGATTACTCCCGCGCCGCCCCGTTGTGGCGAGAGGATGGGATCCGATGAGCCTCGAAGAGCGCGTCAACGGGATCGGTGGGTCGCTCGATCGGCAGAAGGTGCGCCACGAGCTCCTCGACAAGCGGGTTGATGCGCAGGGCCAGCAACTGCAGGCGATCGCCAACCGGCAGGAAGAGCACGGCCGTCGGCTCGATCGGATCGAGCTGCGCTTGCTCCTCTGGGCCCTCGCTGGGTCCGCCGGCGGCGCGGTCATCGGATCGGCAGGTAGCGCCGCCGCGAGATCGTTTTTCGGCGGCTGACCGCCGATTCATCAGCAACACCAGGAGGCACCATGGACCCCGTCGCCCCGGGCGCAGCCGCGCCCGCAACGCCTACCCCTGCCCCGAGCACGCCTGCTCCAGTCACGCCGCCGGCGACGCCCGCCGGGGCACCAGCCGCCGCTGCCCCGGCCACGCCGGCGCCGGCCGCCGCCTCGGGCAACCCGGAGGTCGCCGCCCTGCAGGCGATCGTCGACGCGCAGAAGACGCAGATCGCCACCCTCGCCGCCCAGGCGAAGGCCGCAGCCGAGGCCGGCATGACCGCCGAGCAGAAGCAGGCCGCTCGCCTGGCCGAGCTCGAGGCCGCCGCCGCGAAGGCGACGCGCTACGACGCCCTGATCGCGAAGCGGCGCGACGAGGCCCTCGCCCGTCTCCCCGAGGCGGTCCGCACGAAGCTCGCCGGCGCCGTCGCCGGCCTGGATGCGGATCGGGCGCTTGAGCTCATCGAGGCCGCCGGCCTGGCGCAGACCACGCCGCCCACCGTCGGTGCCCACGAGCGCGGCACGCCCGCCGGCACGCCGGCGATGCCGTCGCGCGAGCAGCTCGAGTCGGACCCCGACGCGATCATGGGCCTGCCGTACGACCAGCGCGTCGCCCTCCTCGGAACGATGGGGATCCAGGCCGGCCCCGGCGTCGTCTGGCGCCCGCCCGCGCTCAAGCAGTGACAGAGGGGGCACAGCCCCAAGCAGTGCAGCAGGGGTGAGGAGCCCCAGGAAAGGAAGGCAGCACCATGGCAAACGTTCTGACGTCCACCACCTCGGTGACGAACGCAATCCTCGCGAAGCACATCGAGCAGATGATCCGCGAGCGGCTCATGGCGACGCTCGTCATGCCGATGCTCGTTACGCAGGGCGACCTGCGGAACAAGCGCTCGAAGACGTGGAGCACGACGCAGTGGGGCGAAGTCGTCGCCGCCGGCGTGAACGAGACCACGTCCCTCGAGGCCCAGGAGATGACGCTCGGCAAGGCGGACATCACCGTGGGCGAGGTCGGCGCCGTGCTCGAGCCCACCGACCTGTCGGTGGAGACCTCGGGCATCACCCCCGAGGAGTACGCCGACCGCGGCGCGAAGGCCATCCGGCAGAAGATGGAGAGCGACCTCTGCGGGCTCTTCACCGGCGTCACCCAGTCCGTCGGCACCACCAACACCGAGCTTTCCCTCGACACGCTCATCAAGGCGATCGAGACCCTCGAGACCGCGGACGACGAGGGGCCCTATTTCGGCGTCCTCGCGCCCCGCCAGGTCGGCGCGTACCGTCGCGCCATCGCTGGTGCCAGCGGCTCCCAGGCGTCCATCTACGCCACCGGCCTCGTCGATCCCCGGATCAAGGCGATCCCCGGTTTCGTGGGGGACTTCCTCGGTGTGCCGCTCTTCCGCTCGACCCACGTCCCGAAGGCGAACGCCAACGTGGACTTCGTCGGGTGCTTCTTCAGCGTCGAGGCCTTCGGCATGGCGACCCTGCGCGACGTCCGCGTCGAGGCGGAGCGCAACGCCAAGGCCAGGTCGACGGCGATGGTCGCGACGTCGGTCTACGGCGTCGGCGAGATCGAGGAAGCGCGGGCGGTGAAGATCATCTCGAAGGTCGCCGCCTGATTCATCGGGTGAGCCGCGGCGTCCTCGAGGCGCCGCGGCCTCCCTCCCCTTTCACCTCGCCCATCAGGCGAAGGAGCAAGTCCCGTGGAGAAGACCGTCCTCGCGCCTGGGAAGACCCAGGCCGAGATCCGCATGAAGGACAACACCACCACCGTCGACATGATCGACCCGGCGGGGAACGTGGTCCCCATCACCGTTTCCCCCCGCCACCTCGGCAACCGCTCGGTGGACTACTACCGCTCGAAGGGCTTCAAGACCGTCCACGAGTACGAGACGGAGAAGGCCCGCGAGGACGAAATGGCCGAGCTTCGCCGCCAGCGCGACGAGGCCAGGGCCGCCTTGGCCGCCGCCGGCGCCGACAAGCCCACCGGCGGCAAGAAGAACAAGGCGAACGGCGGCAAGCCCGAGGCCGGCGCGCCCGGCACCGAGGGCGAGAAGGCCGGGGAGTCGTCTGGCGACAAGCCCGCCGCGAGCTGATCCATGGCGAACCCCACCTACGGCGCCGACGCCGAGTCCCTCGAGGACAAGTACTTCCCGGGTCGGATCTCCGAGTCGCAGCTCGCGGGCCCGGACCAGGCGCAGTCCGTCGTCGACGAAGTCGCCGACGACGTCGCGGTGGAGGTTCGCAACGGCGGCGTGGTCCCCGAATCGATCACCGAGGAGACCGCGCCGCTTTCCTACAAGTGGCTCACCAAGACGATCCTCCTGGGCGCGGCGGCGGAGTACGGCCGCCGTTCCTCTTCCCAGAACGTCGAACTCTGGGACACCTGGTCGGTGCAGTTCGAGGACCGGATGAAGCGCTTGCGGTTCGAACCGCAGTCTGTCCTCGAGGACGCGCCCGGCTTCTCTGCCGACGACGCGGCCGTGTTCGACCTCTACCGCTGATCCGAGGCCCCGATGCGATCCGACGCCCCGAGCGACCTGCGCCGGCTCGCACAGAACCGAGTCCGCGGCCGGGAGAGCTCGTTCGTCGTACCCGCGAGGGCGGAGCGCGACTCGCTCTCCCTCGAGGACGCCGCCGAGCTCCTCGCGCGCATGCGGCAGGAGATCACCGACTACGCGCCCCTCCTCATCGAGATCAGCGACATGCTGTCGCAGGAGGCGGCCGAGTCGCTCGAGCGGGCAGAGGCCCAGCAGGTCACCCAGGCCACCGCGGAGCGCCGCAACCGCGGCAAGGGACGCCAGGTCGTGCGCCCGGTGGACCCAAGGAGCCGGCGGACGATCGTCTCGCCGTCACCCGAGCAGTTCTTCGCGAAGAGGAAGCGCGGCAAGTACGGGAAGCGCCAGGCGCGCACCACCGACCCGGCGTCCCTCGATCGGACCTTCCTGAAGGTCCCGTGGAAGACCGACGCCCGGGGCATGGCGGACGCGCTTACTGCGGACTTCGAAGCCGTCAATGTCCCCACCGCACTGCGCGAGATCAGCGGCGGGACGCTCTTCTGGGGCACGCAGAAGTTCCTGCGGTGGACGAGCTACCACATGCAGCTCACGACGCCTGAAGGGCGGACGAAGTGGATGCCGGCGCGCATCGACTTCATGACCGGTGAAAGCGCCACCACGATCTCCGACAACATCACCTCGATCACCGAGGGCTGGATCCGCCAGATGATGGCGCGAGCTGGGGCCCCCGAGGATTGGCTGTCCGAGCAGCTCCCGAACTCATGACCCCGATCCCCTACGCGGTCCGCGCGCTCTACCGCACGCTCGGTGACGAGCTCCCGGCGCGCATCGACGCGCTCAACGCGGGCAAGACCGAGGACCAGAAGACCCTGGTTGCGCCCAGGCTCTACGCCCACGACCTCGACGCCGGTGGGGATCTCCTCAGCCCGGGCGTGTGGATGAAGGGCGCCACCGAGACGCCGGACCCCTCGTCCGCCGGCCTACACCTCGTCCGTCTCTCGCTCGAGCTCGTGGTCCCCGGGAGCGCTGGGGCCGCCGACCAGACGCTCGATGCCACGTTCCGCATGGTCGGCGCCATCCGCGAGACCCTGCGCGCCGGCGACGGGCGCGGGCCTTGGATGATCGGCGGCGCCGAGGATGGCGCGAACATCGTGCGCTGCTACCCGCGGCAGTGGCAGGTGCAGCCCCACGTCTGGACGCTGCCGATCGGTGGCGCTGCCGGGATGCCCTTCGGCCGCGCGATGCCCGCTTTCGAAATCAAGGTCTGGGATCCAGACCAGTAGGAGGACCTCATGGCAGATCGCATCCTCATCCCCGACCACACGCTCCTGTTCTGGGCCGGCCTCGAGGCCAGCTTCGGCGCCGGCCCCGCGGCCGCGCCCGCGGCCACCGACGCAATCCGCCACATCTCGGCGGACCTCCCGCTGATGCGCACGCGCGACGTCCGGGTGGAGGACGCCACGGGCAACCGCGGCTCGCTCCCGAACATTCAGGGCGCCGTCGACCCGGTGGCCCTGCGGATCCTCTGCCCCCTGCGCGGCGCCGGGACGCCGACCGCGAAGGGGCCGGAGTTCAGCCCGTTCCTGAAGGCGGGCGGCTTCGCGGAGACCGTCGCGGCCAACGTGGCGACCTACATCCGCTCGCTCACCTCGACGGCGAGCACCTGGCTCTGGGGCGCGACCTCGGACGGGACGGTCGGCCAGGCGTACTCGGGCGGCGTCACCACCGAGATCGGTCTCCCCGACGTCGGGACGAACCAGGCCCGGATCGAGTTCGCCCAGCAGGCCGCCCGCGGCGCCACGGTCTACGCGTGCAAGCTCGCCGGCCCGGCGACGGCCGTCGCCACGTCGCTGACTCTGCCGGCGACGCACGGCTGGGTGATCAACGGCGCGCCCGCTTGGATCCAGGTGACCTCGGCCGACGCCTCGAAGACCGAGATCATGAAGGTGACCGCCGTGGTCGGCACCACCGCGACCGTGGTCCGGGCGCAGGGAGGGACCACCGCGCAGACGTTCGCCCTCAACGACACGATCGCCGCCCACGTCCCGGCCCGCACCCTCGTCAACGTGCCCCCCATCGGCGAGGTGGGCGGCGGCTTCCAGGTCGACGACGGCGGCGGACTCGTCGGCCGGCAGTTCACCAAGGCCGGCGTCGTGATCCAGACCGGGATCGATCTCCTCGAGAAGCTCGCCCTGGAGATCTACCGGGACGGCCTCTCGGTCGGGAAGTACGGCGACAACGCCTCGAGGCTCACGGCCGACGTCACCTACACCATCGGCGCCGACGGGATCGCGTACCTCCACCGGCACGCGGACGCCAAGACCCTGATCGCCATCGCGATGGCGATCGGCACCGTCGCCGGCAACCGCTGCACCGTCACGCTCCCGACCGCGCAGATCGAGGAGCTCAACGCCCCCTTCGCCGCCGACGGCCCGCGCAAGGGGACCATCATCTTCGCCGGCAAGTCCACCGACGGCGGGGACATCACCCTGAAGTTCGACTGAGAGAGGTCATGGCAGAACTCACGTTCAAGAACCGCATGCTCCGGGTCTACCCGGAGCTCCTCGGCAACCACGCTTCACCGGACCCGTTCGCCGTCGAAGCGAAGCGCCTCTCGAGCGCAGACTTCGCTCTCTTTCGGGAGCGGGCGGCTGCGATCCGCGCAGAGCTGCAGGGCGACGGCGTCGCCCCAGAGACGATCGCGGCGCTCTTCGAGGGGATCCTCGAGGGCCCGGTCGGCGAGCTCGTCATCGATGGGGAGCCGGCGACCTCCCTGGCGCCCCTCTTCGACTTGGCCGCAAGGGAGTACCCCTTCGACGGCGGCGTGTTCGCAGGGCTCATCGGCGCCGTCTCCGCGGCGAACTCTCTCTCGGAGCGTGCCTCAAAAAACTACGAGCGGCGGCGTGGTGGCTCTGGTGGTACGACGACCGCGACGACCGCCGCTTCTCTCCCCCCGTCGGCTGCAGCCGATGCGGAGTCGAACTCTTCGCCGGCGAGCATCTAGTCGGCGAAGACGGCACCGGGCGACCGCGGGTGCGGGTGAAGGACTGCCCCTCCGCCCACGCCCTCCAGCCCCTCTTCCTCGAGGCTGCGCCCGTCTACGCCCGCATGACGGCATGGCCTGGCGTGCTCCCGCGCGCCGGCGGCCTCGAAGAGCAAGACGCCCTTCTGATGCACGCGCTCGACGTCCTGTCGGGCGAGTCCGTCCACATCCGATCCGCCGTCCTCCAGGTGACCCGTGGCCAACGTCAGTATTCCGATCACGGCTAGCTCGAACCTGCCCGAGGTTCTTACGGAGGACGAGGAGGCGCTGCGCCGAGCGGCAGCCGCCCACGAGAAGGCGCAGAAGGAGATCGCCAAGATCATCGCGCGCGGGGACCCCGCGAAGGCGGCCGAGCTCCAGCTCCAGCGCCAGCTCGCCGCCCTCGAGCGCGCCGGCGCACGAAGCAAGGACGTCGTCGACCAGGTCGAAAAGGCCAAAGCCGACATCATCGCTCGGTACGAGAAGCGTAAGACCGAGCTGATCGAGCAGGAGGCAAAGAAGCAGGCCGAAATCCTCGAGCGGGAGTCGAAGAAGCAGGGGGAAGCGATCCTCGGGCTGCGAAAGCCCGTGAAGGACGTGACCAGCCTCATCGCCCGCCTGGGAGGCGAAGCCGGCAGCGCGGTTGGGAGCGTAGGGAAGCTCGGCCTCGGCCTGGCCAGCACTTTCGCTTCGGGCGGCCTAGTCGCGCTGGCGATTGCCGGGACGGGCGCTGCGGTCGCCACCGTCGCCTCGAACATTCGCGAGACGTCGAAGGCAGCAGAGGAGGCCAAGATCGCGCAGGTGGCGGCCTGGCGTGCCACCACCGACGAAGTCCGCAACGCCAACGACGAGCTCGCGAAGCACCTGCAGATGCAGGAACGCTTCTACGGCCTCACGACCCAGGGAGAGAGGAACGTCGTTTCGGCTCAAGTCGGATTCGACCAGGCGGCCGGAAACCTCGCCGCCCTCGACGCCGACAAGGCCCGCCTCGATCAGATCGGCGGTCCGCTCGCTTTCCAGGGCAAGACCGAGGCCGAAGCCAAGTCGCTCGCGGCCGAGTTGAAGGTGCTGCGCGAACGAGTCGGCGACTACACGGAGAAGCGCGCCGAACTCGAGAGGATCGTCCGCGACGCCGAGTACGAGCTCGAGCGGGCGCGGGCCATCGCCGACGTCGAGGGCCAGAACCGGGTCGACCCTCGCGACCCCACTGCCGGGATCGGGCGCCCGTCCGACGGGGCGAAGGGGGGAGTTCGGGGAGCGGCTGCCGGGCCGAAGGGATTCGGCAGGCTTGGCGAGTTCCGGGGTGCCAAGATGCTCGCCGCGGAGCAAGCCGCGCGCGATGCCGCGAAGCTCACCGGGGACGATGGGTCGGCGTTCGGCCTCAACATCGCGAAGCAGGTCGAAGAGCAGAGGCGGCTCCAGGAGGAAATGGATCGAGGGGCGATGGACGCCGCTCGACGCGCGGCGCTCCTCGCCAAGCAGAGCCAGGCGGACCTCGCCAACGCACTCGCGGAGGCAGACCCCTTCGCCGCGATCGACCGCCGGATGCAAGTGGCGCTCGAGGCGATCGAGGAGAAGCTCAAGCAAGCGCGACGGCTCGCCGCCGATGAGGCCTCCGCACCGGCCGCCCTTCAGGCGATCGAGAACCTCGAGAAACAGAAGACTGCCGTCGTCGAGAAGGCCGCAAGAGAGCAGTCGAAGAAGGACGGCGAGATGGCCATCGCCGGAATGCAGGCGGCGGCGGCGTTTGGGCACGGATTCAAGGCGTACTACGAGAGCAACGACCCCCGGGACCTCTTCAAAGGGATCCTTGGGGCGGCGGCCGGCATTTTCGCGATGGCGGGAATGGCGCCCGTCGGCGCCGGGCTGGGCCTCGTCGGCGGCTTCTTCGAGGACGGCGGCGTGCCGTTCTCCTACGCGATCCCCCAGGGGAGGCGTGGCCTCGCGGTGCTGCCTGGCGTGAACAACGACGCCAAGCCAACGTGGCTGCATGAGCAGGAGGTCGTCCTCCCGCGAGACGTGATCGCCGACGACCTCGGCGGCATGCCGGAGGCGATGCGCCTGGCGGGCGGGAAGGGGTTGCCGTCGCGCGGCCGCGGCGGCGGGGTGACGGTCGTCAACAACTACGTCAGCGCATGGGATTCGGTTGACGCCATGGGGGCATTCTCACGGCAGGAAGGCGCGCGGGTGCAGCGAATCAACTCCCGGCAGGGCGGGCTCGAGCAGGCGGCGTCGATGCGCTGGATGCAGCAGCCGAGGCACGCATGAGCGTGATCATCTCCACCGCCGAGCGGTTCTACTTCACTCCGACCGCACCTGTGCCGAGCACGGGGACTGCCGTCGGGTACGATCCGCTCGACCTCACGCGAGGCGAAATCGCGGAATCATGGATGTCGGAATCATCGGGGTTGGTCCACGACATCGACGTCCGGATCGACAACGGAAACCCGCCGACGCTCGCGGCGATCTTTGGAGTCGGAGGGGCACCGACGAGGCGCCCGGCGCTGATCCAGATCTTCCGCGGATTCGGCTGGCCGATCTCGTCGGCGTTCCTGCAAGGGTCGATGTCACTCAATTCACGAGGCGACGCCTCGGCGCTCCTGGGCACGCTCTCCGGCGCGCAGGCACTACGGTTTCGGATCTCGTTCGCCGGCACCGCGCAGTGCTCTGTGGGCCGCATCTGGGTCGGCTCCCACATGACGCTGCCCCGGTCCTACGCGCAGCGCGAGGACGCTCCCGAGTACTCCGTGGTGGAGAACGTCTCGGAGGCTCGCAGCGTCTTCGCCCACGAGCTCGCCGACTACGTCGAGAAGTTTAGGCTCGGGTTTGGGCGGCTCACGAAATCCGAGCGGGATGCCGTGCGCGCCATCTTCGACTCGGTACGCGGGAGCCGCCGCCCTCTCGTCCTGATCCCCGACCACACCGACATGGCGGGCGTCTACCACGGGCGGATCGGAAAGGCCCTGCCGCACAAGATCGACTTCCCCGAGTACATGGGCCTGACGCTCGATTTCACGGAGAGCGGGAGGGCGCTGGGTGCCTGATCTCTACGAAGTGCTCGAGTCCTACGGCGCAAGAGACATCATCGCCGTCGAGGCGCCGGCTGATACGGACCTCCACGGGATCAACGCCGCGTGCCTGTGGACGCGCTCGCTCGCCGATGTCGTCGGCCTGGAGCACGCGCTCGGCGGCAAGCACAACACATTGAAGGTCCCCAAGGCGGTGATCCGCGTCGGCTCCGGCGGGGCAATCGAGGCGGGCTCTGTGTTCGACGGGGAGAAGGCCACCGCCGCAGGCGTCTCGGCGACCGTCGGCTTCGGCACCGCCACGGTCTCGTGGGGAACCTCGCTCGGCGTCTACGCGGCGGCGGCCTACTTCCACAACTGGGGGCACGTCGACTGGGCGAACGCGACGGTGAGCAAGCTCGTTCCCAATGGCTGCGAGATCAAATTCGAGAACACCGACTCGGGCTTCGCGAATTACCCGATGCCGTTCGCGCTCCTCCTTTGGTGGGACTGAACCATGCCTGATTTGCGCTTCGAGCGGATCGTCAAGGCGGCGGGCGATCCGTGGTCCCCGACCGACGCGAACAAAGCCCCGCGCGTCTCGCGCGACATGCGCGGGGTCATGGGCGTCGAGCATCACCTGGGCACGCTCCTCGCGGGTGTCCACGGGCAGCCGATCGCGCAGGCGGCCGCGATCGTGGAGTGGACCGGCGCCGCGTACATCGTCCGAGCGCAACGCGGGATCGGCGGCGTCAGCCGGCTGTCCACCGGGACCATCGAGGTGGAGCTCGATTTCGACATGCGGACCCGCGACCACTGGATCGCCGGCGCGCGAGGCTACGCGACGACGGACTACGTTTTCGGCGCCGACGTCGGCGCGGCGGCGAAGACGCGCCGGTACACGCGCATTGCAATCGGCTCCTGGGATACCAAGGAGTTGGCGTGGGTACGTAGGGACTACAGTTTCTTGCTCGAGGTCTTCGGCGACCGATGAGCCTGCCATTCAAACCTCTGCCGCACCGGCTTCGTCCTGGCGATGTGCTCCCGGTGCAGCTCGTGAATCGTTTGGGCGAGCGTCTCGGCGACGCCTACGCCATGTTCTCCGAGCAGCATCGGCATTTCGACCCGAATGGCGGCATACACCAGCCTGTCGGGCAGCCGATCGCGTCACGCTTGTTCGCGCGGCCGGCTGGCGTCGTCACGCAGTACGACGTTGAGAAGTGGGCCGACGCGCCGCCGGTCTGGAGCTACGGCGCGTGGGACGGCGACGCGAGATGGGAGTTCTGGAACCCTGCGCGAATCGTCGGGAAGGTCGCGGGTCTCAACGCGAAGGCGGCGCACCGAGGCCGCGTGTTCGTCGAGATGGACACCGCGATTGCCGCAGAGTCGGCCCTCTCGTTTGGCATCGACTTTCAGGCTGGTCTCTCGGAGTTCATCTTCGAGATCCCGAACGACATTCTCAAGGGCGCCCGCCTCGTTTGCATCCAGGTGTTCTAGATGGCTCTGATCGACGACCTGCTTCGCGCGCCCGACGCGACGCCCTACTACGCGTTCCGCGGGCAGTTCGCGTCCGGCGCGAAGGTCGTGTGGGGCACGCGGTACGTCCAGCACCCGAGCGGCCTGATCGACGGGCGCATGGCGATGCCGGCCGACGTGTCCGAGGGTCTCCCGTCCGCGCTCGGCGCAGCTCCCGAGCGCGCCTCGACGACGATCACGCTGCACAACGCTGACCGCGCACTCGACGCATACATGGTCGGCGGCCCCGACGTGCGAACCGAGTTCACCGGCGATTCGTGGCTGAACCTCTCTGGCAAGCTGTACCTCGGCGTCGTGGCCCTTGGGCAGATCGCAGAGCAGGCGATCTCGCCGACGCTCTGCCTAAACGGCCAACCGTCGCAGCAGGGCGGCACGGTGCAACTCCCGCTCGCGACGCGAGACGAGCTCTTCTTCGGCAAGACGAAGTGGGTCGTCACCGCGAAGATGATCCGGAATGCGCAGGTTGTCGACGATGGTGAGCGCATTGAGCTTTACGTTGGCGGCTCACAGGTGCTCGAGCCTTACGTCGTTGACGACTTCGCTCGCGACGTCGCCTTTGCCACCGACGCCGACGACCAGGTGATCCCCTGGGCGTACGGTGTGAGCCCGATCCCGCTGACGCTAGCATCGCCGCAGGGGAGGACGCCCATCCTTGCGCTCGGATGGCTGTCCTCGAGCGAGCCGTTCATCGGCGACGCGCTTTACTGGCGATTCAAGGGGGCGACGTTCAGCGACGAGCTGTTGATCCACCAGGGGCGCGGGACGTGGTTATTCAAGATTCGACTTCGGCTCGACTTCGGCGACGACCTCGGCACCCGTGACCTCTGGCTCGTCGGGATGCAGTTCCCTCGCTGGCAGGCGGCGTTCGACGACGCGATCCACGTCATCCCGAGTGAACAGGCCGCGATCGGGATGCCGAGCACGCGTCGGCTGAACCCGGCGAACATCATTCGGCAACTCATCGTCGACCACTCCGAGCTCGGGAGCGCCGCCGTCGACCACGCCGCGTTCGACCGCGCGGCGCAGTCGTTCGACGTCCCGGCGTTCGGTGGCATCTACCGATGCGACGCCTCGATCTCCGAGCTCCTCCAGCATCTCTCTCAGACCGGCTATTCGATCTGGGTCGACGTCGCCGACCGCGTCCAGATCCTCTCGCACGGTGCGTGGAGCGCGGACGAATACGCGCTCGCCAAGACCGGACCACTGACACACATCCGGCTGTCGAGCATCGCCGAAGGGACGTGGCGAGAGTACTTGCCTGTCGGAGAGAGCGAGCGGGGCGCCGCGGCCTCCCGGGTGACGATCGAGTGGTCGAGCGACCAGGAGTATTTTTGGCCGGCGCAGTACCGCCAAGAACGCGCCCCGGGGCTCCATCGCACGCAGCTTGCGCAGGAGGTGGAGGCGCGGACCTCGGGCGCCTGGGTGCACCCTCGACGCGCGGACGATGCGCTCTCCGGCGCAGGCTCGAGGCGGGCTTTCCCGACGCGGCGATTCGTCGCCACCGGCATTGGGCCCGAGACTCGGCTGATCCCGCTGGGCTCGCTCGTTCGGATCTCGCACCCGCTGGGTAGCGCGGCCGGAGGCTATGAGTTCCGCCTCGGCCGGCTCGAGCGGCGGCGGGCGATCCCGGGGGAGCAGGGCGTCGAGCTCCAGGTCGAAGACCTGGGGCCGGTCGAACACCTGCGCCCTGGGAAGCTTGACGACATCGCCAATTGGATCGCGCACGACCCATCGACGAGCAGCATCGACCTCACGCTACTCGCTGCAGGCACTGCCAAAACGAGCAAGGCGGTGTTCGATGTATCGATGGTCGGTGGTTCGCTGTGGGTGTTCGGCGCTACCGACCCAGAGAATCGCCGGAGCTACCGGATAGACAAGGTGCACGACGCCACCACAGCAGACATCTCACCCAAACCGCATTCGAACGAGAGCAACATCCCAGCGTCGCCTTCGTCGGTGCCGCTCATCGACGCGGCCTGGTTGGTCATGCACACCCACGAGTCGAAGGGCCCGAACTACCGCCCCGAGTACATCCGCGTGGCCGGACCGGATGGCCTTCTGCCTGGCGGCGATCCCGGCTACGCGATGATGGACTGACTAGATGGGGCTGCCGTCGCAGTTCCAATAGAGCGGCGAGCTCGCGGGCGTCGTCGCGGAACAGCACGCGTCGTTCCCAAGGACGGCGTCTCGCATGCAGTCGGCAGCGATCCCGCAGGACCTGACGGTCTCTCCGGGACGCGCTCCGCCGTCGGAAGCTCGAATCGCCATCTGCCAGCGCTCGCGCCCGTCTCGGTTGCAGACCGTTTCAGTGCGCCACGTGAACCAATCGCTGGCCCACTCCGCCGGCGGGCAGAAGATCGCGGTGTCCTCGCTCACCTCCGGATCGACTGTGAACCGGAAGCACCCGTCCGGCGCGTCTGGGTAGCGGCCGAACTCGTCGGCGCAGTATTCGCGCGGGCCGGTGAGCGTGTCGACGTCGGTGCACGTCGGGTCGACGCCCGACGAAGAGCCGTCGTCCCCACCGCACGCGGCGAAAGCCACCGTCACCACCAGCAAGGCAAGACGAATCATCGTTGACCTCCAGTACGACCCTACAGCGGATCGGCCGGGCGTCAACCCCATCCCCCCGAGGAGGTCCCGTGGCCAATCCCCTGATGTGCTCCCCCACCACGCGCCGCGCCGAGCTCGTCGCCTGGCAGGAGGACCTCGTCCGCGAGACCCGGGAGCGGCAGGGCCCGGTGCTCTTCTACGTCTGGGCCGGCCACCGGCGCCCCGCCGAGGGGCACGACTGCAGCGGGCACATCGTCTGGTGGTGCGACCAGGTCGGAGTACGGCTGCCCCGCGGGAGGGCGACGGCGGACTCGATGTGGCGCGACCTCGAGGCTACGGACGACCCGCGCCCCGGGGATCTGGTGTTCTACGGGACGCCGGCGAAGGCCACCCACGTGATGATCGTCCTCGAGGAGACCACGCCAGGGATCTTCGCCGTCGCCGGCATGTCGGGAGGAGGGTCGGCGACGACGTCGATCCCCCAGGCGCGGGCCTCGGGGGCGTCCCACCGGAGGTTCGAGACCCACCACTACCGGAAGGGCCTCCTCGGCTTCCGGCGCCTCCCTCTCGAGGACGAGGCGGCCGCCTGATGCGCGTCACCGTTGAGCTCGTCGGCCACGTCTGGGCATCGCCCTGGACGCTCGCCGGCGTCCTCCTCGCCCAGCTCACCGGCTGTCGGAGGCGGCGCGCCGAGGGGATCCTCCTCTTCGACGGGGAGCGGTCTCGGGTCTGGGCCTGGTGGTCCCGGCGCTGGGGGATGGCAGCGATCACGATCGGCGTCCTCACGATCTGCGTGGGCGAACCATCGCCGGCGCTCCTCGGTCACGAGAGGCGTCACCAGCGCCAGGCAATGGTCCTCGGCCCGCTCTACGTCCCCGCCTACCTCGTCCTCTGCGCACTCGGGCTCCTCCCCGGGCGTCACTGGTACCGAGATCACCCGCTCGAGCGAGACGCTCGGGCTCACGCAGGAGACGCACCATGAGACTGGCAGTCCTCGCCACGCTGATCGCGCAGCTCGCCTCGCCCGACCCCACTACCGAGCTCCTCCCCTTCGCCCGCCCGCTCCTCGAGGCGGTCCTCGCCGGCGCCTGGTGGCAGGTAGCCGCGATCTTGATCGCCGCCCTGCAGGTCGCCACCCGATGGGCCCCGTGGCCGAAGCTCCGCGAGCTTCCGATCCAGGCAGGCCTCGCGTTCGGCCTCTCGGCCGCGGGCGCCGTGCTGAACGTCATCGGCGCCGGCGCATCGTTCACACTCGACGTGATGATCACCGCCCTGCAGATCGGCTTCGCGGCCGCCGGCGGTACGGCCATCGTCACCCTGCTGATTCGGTGGTGGCAGAAGGCCCCACGGACCTTGGTCCGGATCAACGGTGTCCTCCGGGAGCTGCCTGCAACCCTCACCCTCGCCGAGCTGCGCGCGGCCGCCGCGATCCCGCCTGGGCACGCGGTCTACCTGCGGGGCATGGGCGGCGAGCCGGACACCCTGCTCACCACCGATGAGCCGATCGCCCTCGAGCTCGGGGACGAGCTCTATTCGCTGCCGCTCGCAGCGACCGGCAGATGACGGCCATCGCCCTCGTTCTCGCGGCGGCCGTCGGGGGCCTGGTGGTCTGGCTCATCGCGAGGGGCAAGAGCCCTTCGGCGCGCCCGGTCGGCCCCACCGAGGCGGGCCACCGGGACCAGGTCCGCGACGAGCTCGCGACGAAGCTCGAACAGCACCGGCAGGAGGCCGAGGCGCAGAAGGCCGCGGCGGCCGCGGCGGCCCAGGAGGAACAGCATGCGTCGATCGACGACTGGATGGCTGATCGGTACGGTGACGGCCGTCGCGCTCCTGGCGCCGGCGACGATTGAAGCCGCGACCTGCACCCGGGACGGCGAGCTGCTCACCTGCCCCACGGCGTGGGTGGAGAAGCTCCGCGCCGACTACCTCGAAGAGCGGCGCGCGGCCGCAGAGCTCCGCGCCGAGCTCGAGCGGCAGACGAAGGACGCCGCCGCCCGGGCCGCGGCAGAGGAGGAGCTCTGCGCCTCCCTCTCCCGCGAGGGGATCGCCGCCGCCACGCCGGCGCCGTCCTCGAGGAGCTGGGCGCCGGCGGTGGGGGTGGTCCTGGGGATCGCCTCGGGCGCCGCCGGCGGCGCCTGCCTGGGCGCCTCGAGCTGCCCGGCGGCGGTGGGCTGGGGCGGCGTCCTACTCGGCGCCGTCCTCGGTCTGGGCGGGCTGGTGGTGGGGTGGTGAGCGGCGGCTCAGCAGGGCAGGAGCCCGCTTAGGCTCGGGTCCGCGCCAGGATCTCCCGAGCCCGCGGGATCTAGCACGGTCGACGGGTCAATGGAGAGCTGGGTGCAGATCGACCGGACGACCGGGAACGGGACGAAATCAGAGTCCTTCATGGTGCCATCCGACTGAATGATGGCGATGCTGCTACCTCGCTTGAAGTAGCTGATCCTCGTCGGCCCCCTTGGGCCGGACAGCCATCCCGGAAGGCGCTTGACCTTGACGCCCGCGTCCTTCAGGCGGCGGATCAAGCGCCCTCTCTTGATCGGGAGAAACGCTGCCTCACCCCCCATTGACGACGTCATTCAAGCGCACCGCCGAACAGCGGCACGGAGCTTGGGCGCCACCACGAAGGCCGGGGGGACCTCCGCGGAGAGAGTAGCATTCTCGAACGCTTCCTCGAACGCCTCATCCTCGTGCGCGCGCTTGAACCGAAGGACGACCTCCTCGGGCGCAGGCGGAACATCCGCAAACGGATCGAGCCTCAGATGATGGGCGACCGCCAACCGACCGATGAGCAGGCGCTGCAGCTCGTAAGCGGCGTCTTCATCGGAATCACCTACGGCGGCGATGTCGTAGTTGACGCACTGAGCGATCCAGTACCCCTTCGTTCGGTAGAAGAGGATCTGGAAATCCTTGGTCTGCTTCATTGACGTGCTCCCCGCGAGGATCCTCTCGCCCCAGCCTGACCTCCGGGGAAGACCTCGCCCTCTTCTTTTAGGCAGCCCCCCTCACCCCCGTCAACAACGAGTGCGACCGGTTCGATGCTGAACGTGTGTATATCGCTCGTTTCAACGATCGGCAGGAGATCGGGGGCAACCGTAGGAAATCCGAATGGTTGGATTAGGTTTGCGCGCCGCCCGTGATCGCGAGTCGATCGGCCCCGCTCAGAGGTTCTCGCCGAGGAGCGCGAGGAGGAGGGCTTTCCTCGCGGCGGGCTCGAGGCGGGCGAGGGCATCGCGGATCTGGCCCTCGGGATCGGTAGCAGCGTTGCTACCGGTGGGTCCCGAAAATGCCAAATCCGTACTAACGGTGAGATTCGCACACACGTCGAAATCCTTGGTTTTTACCGCATGAACCCCGCTTCTCCCCTGATCAGGATCGGGGTCTCTGGCTGCTTCGAAACCAGCATCGCCCACCAAGAACGAAGCCCCGAGGTCCGGAAGGATCTCGGGGCTTTTCGTTTTTCCGGGTGTCGAGGCGATGGGGCCCGCGACAATCTGCCGCCTCTCCGTCCCGGGACGATCCGCCCACGGATGTGGTGCCGTCACGGCGCCCTACGCGTCGGGGTCGTCGTCGGGATCCGATGCGGGCGCGGGGAGCGCGCCTATCGCGGGAGCCGGGAACGCCGCCTGGCGCGGCGCCGGAGGAAGGGTGAGCGGCGGCGGCTCCTCGTCGAGGCTCCACTTCTCCACCTGGGCGTCGGCGTCGGGGAGCTCGGTGAGGAAGCGCGAAGGCCGGAGGATGAGGCGCTCGCCGTCCCGGGGCGCGGAGAGCATCGGGTAGGTGAGGTAAAGCTCGTCCCGGGCGCGGGTGACGGCCACGTAGAAGCAGCGGCGCTCCTCCTCCTCGCCCTCCGCGTCGCGCAAGGACGCGCCAGAGGGGAAGCTGCCGTCGGCGAGCCACACCACGAAGACGGCGCGCCACTCCAGGCCCTTGGCCTGGTGGACGCTGGAGAGGGTGAGGAACTCGTCCGGTTCGGCGGCGGGGGTCCCCTCCTCGCCCGAGAGATCGGTGAGGAGGGAGACCTCGGCGAGGAAGGAGCCCACGTCGGGGTACTGGAGCGCGTAGTCGGCGAGCTGCCGGAGGTCCTCGAGCCTGGCGTCGGCGTTGGCGTACTGTGCGTACAGATACTCCTCGTACGCCCTGTCCAGCACGGTGCGGATCGACTCGGACGGCGACTCCTGGAGGAGCGGCGCGGCCAGATCCTCGAGGACGCCGCGGCACCGCTCCCAACCCGCCCTCCCCTTGCGCGACGTCTGCGCCGCCAGGGCCGGATCGCGAACCGCCTCCGCCACCGACGCGCCCAGCGAGCGGGCCTCGCGGAACGCCGTCCAGAGGCCGTCGGCCGAGCCGGAGCCGATGCCGGGGAAGAGCTTCACCATCCGCTTGAACGAGAGCTCGTCCGCGGGGTTGGACGCCACCCGCAGGAAGCAGAGGACGTCCTTGATGTGGGCCTGCTGGAAGAAGCGCGCGCCGCTCCGCACCACGAAGGGGATCCCGCGGCGGGAGAGCTCGATCTGGATCTCCATCGACTGGGCGTGGGCCCGGTAGAGGATGGCGATCTCCTGCAGGGGTATCCCCTCGTCGCGCAGCTCCAGGATCCGCTGGGCGATGAACGCCGCCTGCTGCACCGCGTCCCTCGCCGGGACGAGGGCCGGCAGCATCCCGCCCGGCTCGCGGACGGAGCGCAGCTCCTTCGGATATTGCCGTACGTTGCGGGCGATGCTCGCGTTGGCGAGGCGCAGGATCTCCGGCGTGGAGCGGTAGTTCACCGTGAGCTTGTGGACCTGGCACTCCGGATACCGGGCCGGGAACTCGAGGACGTTGGAGAAGTCCGCGCCGCGGAAGGAGTAGATCGACTGGGCGTCGTCGCCGACCACGGTGAGGTTGCGGTGGACGGCCGAGAGCTGATCGACCAGCTCGCCCTGGAGCCGGTTGGTGTCCTGGTACTCGTCGACGAGGACGCAGCGGAAGCGATCCTGCAGCGCCTTGCGCACGGGCGGGTGGTGATCGAGCAGGCGCTTCCACTGGACCAGCAGATCGTCGAAGTCCATCACGTCGAGCTCGATCTTGCGCTCGGCGTAGCGAGCCGCCACCCGCTCGATCGCCTCGGCGAGCGGGCCGAACTGCGGCTTGCGGAGGGCGACGATCTCCCCGAGGGGCTTCTGCACGTTGATGGAGAGGGAGAGGAGGTTGGCGACGACGTCGGCCTTGGGGAAGCGCCGCTCGCCGACCACCACCCCGAGCTCCGCCGCACACGAGGCGAGCAGGTCGGCCTGATCCTCCCGGTCGAGGACGCCGAAGGAGCGCTCGAACCCCAGGAGCGACGCGTGCTCCCGGAGGATCCGGTGCCCCACCGAGTGGAAGGTGCCGCCGGCGATCCGCCGCACGTCCACGCCGGGGAGCTCGGACACCAGCGTGGCCGCACGATCGAGCATCTCCCTGGCGGCTCGGTTGGTGAAGGTGAGGAGGAGGATCTCCTCCGGCGCGACGCCGCTCTCCAGCATCCGCGCCAGGCGGTAGACGAGGGTGCGGGTCTTGCCGGATCCCGCGCCCGCGATCACCAGCACGGGCGCCGCCGGCGCTTCGACCACCGCGAGCTGCTCGGCGTTGAGCTGGGAGGCGTAGTCGATCCGGAGGGGCGCAGGCGCGGCGGCCTGGAGGCGGTAGCGGCGGACGGTCATGGAGAGGCACGCTGAACGGGCGTTCCCCGACGATACGCGGGGGACACCCGGGCGTCAACGACCGACCGCCCCCCTCCCTCGGCCGATGCGATCGACCACGAAGCGGCCGGCGGCGATCGTCGCGAGGACCGGGGCCTCCAGGATCGCTGCAGGCGGCGCCGTCCTCGGATCGAGTCCGAGCACGGTGAAGTCCGCCCGCATCCCCGGCGCGATCCGCCCAGCGAGATCCTCCTCGAACGCTGCGAAGGCGCCCCCGCCGGTGAACGCCATGAGCGCGGCGCTCGGATCGAGCCGCTCGCCCGGGAAGAAGCCGCCCGGCGGCCGGCCCGCCTCGTCCTGGCGGGTGATGGCGGCGTAGAGACCCTTGCGCGGATCGGGGGGCTCGATGGGGAAGTCGCTCCCGAACGCCAGAGGCACGCCGGCGCCGGCGAGGGTCCTCCAGGCGGAGACGCCGGGGAGCCGGGCGGGGCCGATCCGCGCCGGCAGCCACGCCATGTCGCTCGTGCAGTGGGTGGGCTGCATGGAGGCGATCGCGCCGATCCGCGCGAGCCGCGGCACGTCGGAGAGCCGCATCACCTGCGCGTGCTCGATCCGCGGCCGGGAGCCGCGGCCGATCCCGCACGCCTCGAGCGCGTCGAGGGCCTGGGCGTTGGCGGCGTCGCCGATGGCGTGCATGGCCACCTGGAAGCCCGCCCGCTCGATCCGGGGCAGGAGCTCGCGCAGCCGCGCCGCCGGGAGCAGGTCGAGGCCGCGGTTCCCCGGATCGTCGTCGTAGGGATCGCAGAACCTCGCGCCGCGGCTCCCCAGGGCGCCGTCGAGGTAGAGCTTCACCGCCCGGACCGTGAGCATGTCCCCGCGGTGCGGGCCTCGCGCGAGCCAGCGCTCGAGGGCCCCCTCCTCCTGACCATGCACCATCGCGTACACGCGCAAGGGGAGCCGGCCCTCTGCGTCCATGCGCTCCACCGCCGCCAGGGTGGCGGCGTCCATGCCCGCGTCGTGGATCGCGGTGAGCCCCACCTCCGCGCAGGCGCGCAGGGCGTCGAGCACGAGGCGCTCCCGCTCGCCATCGGTCGGAAGGGGGATGGCGCGCCGCAGGAGATCCATCGCGGCGTCCACCAGCACGCCGGTCGGCTCCCCTGCCCCGTCGCGGATCACCCTGCCCCCTTCCGGATCGGCCGTGTGGCGATCGATCCCGGCCGCGCGCAGGCCCGCTGCGTTGGTGAGGAGGGCGTGACCGTCGATCCGCGAGAGCGCCACCGGCCGATCGGGGAGCAAGGCCGAGAGGCGATCGTGGCGGGGAAACTCCGCCGGCGACCATCGGGTCTGATCCCAGCCGAAGCCGGCGAGCCAGCCGTCCACCGGCCCGGCCTTCGCCACGCGATCCACCACCTCGTCGAAGGACGCAGCCCCGCGCAGATCGATCTCCGAGAGGACCTGCCCCAGGCCGAGGAGATGCCCGTGGGCGTCGCAGAGGCCCGGGAGGACGACGGCGTCGCCCAGGTCCCTCACCTGCGCCCCGGGCACCGCCCGCATGCATTCGTCCGCGTCGCCCACGGCGACGATCCGGCCCTCGGCGAAGGCGACGGCCTCGGCGTCGGGAGCGCCGGGACCGACGGTGACGATGCGTCCGAGAAGGATCATGGACGGCACCTCACCTCAGCAGGCCCGTGGCCCGCAAGCGATCTCGCCCGCGCTCACGCCCGGGCCGTCCGCTGCCAGGTCACCTTCTGGGTGCCGGCGATCCAGCGCAGGAAGCCGTGGGCCATGCCGACGTTCATCTCCACGAAGTAGCGCGCCAGCGACGCCAGCCGGCCCGCGAGGCCAGGGAGACGCGTGGCGTAGCCGATCGCCGCGAGCCAGTAGAAGCAGATCTGGAAGCCGAGGGCGGCGGCGTACAGCGGCCGGGGAAAGAGCCACACGCTGGACGCGAACAGACCCACCAGGAAAAGCGGCGCCACCCACCGCAGGAGCTTGTGCGAGAAGAACGCGAACGACGCGAACCCCTGCCGGGGATGCAGCAGCCCACCCACGAGCCCGAGCGCCTGGAAGTTCCCCGCCGCGATCCGCACCCGGCGGCGCCGCTCCTTCGCGTAGTCCTCGGTGGTCTCCTCGAGCGCGACCGCCTCGGGATCGTAGATGACCCGCAGCCCCCGGAGCAGACAGCGCCCGGCGATCACGAAGTCCTCCACCACCGTGTTCGCCGGGAGTGCAGGGAAGAGCGAGCGCCGCAGCGCATAGATGCCGCCGTTGGCCCCCATCACCGCGCCGCGGCGGCCCTCCCGGAGCTTCAGGAACGACTCGTAGATCCAGTAGGCGCTCTCCTCGAAGGTCTCCTCGCGGCGGTTGTAGAGGCGCAGGCGGCCGCAGACGCAGCCCACCCTGCCGTCCGCGAAGTGCCGGACCAGCTTCCGCAGGGCGTCCGGCGCGAACATGGTGTTCGCGTCGGAGAAGACCAGGATCTCCCCGGTCGTGGTGGGGACGACCCTGGTGAGCACCCCGATCTTTCCCGCGCGCTCGGCCCGGTCGAGGCGGAGACGGGGATCGTCGAAGGACGAGACGATCTCGTCGGTGCCGTCGTCCGAGCCGTCGGAGCCCACCACGATCTCCAGGAGGTGCGGCGGATAGTCGAGGGCGAGGCAGTTCTCGACCTTCTCGCGGATCACGCCCGCCTCGTTCCAGGCGGCGATCACGATCGACACCTTGGGCAGGTGGAGAGGCTCCGTCGGGAGGCGTCGGTCCCGGCCGCCCCCGAGGTAGCGCAGGTCGGCACGGAAGCCCTCCCAGGCGTCGAGGAGGACGAGGGCGAGCGGATAGGTCAGGTAGGTATGGAGCAACCCGACCGCACAGATCCAGAACACCGCCGCCGCCATCGAACGCCCCCCCGGGCGAAAGCACTTCGCAAGGTGCGTGCCCGGCGCCTTCGGGCGATACGCCTCCGGAGGGGCGAGGAGGTCGCCGTGCACCGTCCGGCGATGTGACGCCGCGGAGCCCGCCGGGGAAGGAAATTCCCCTCGCCGGCCCGCCGCCCGGGAGGCGATTGCGCCGTCCTTTCAGAACGTTTCAAATGCTTTTTCCGGAGGGCCGGGGCCGAATCCCGTAGAGGCTCGCGCCCAGGAGGAACCCCATGCTTCGATCCACGTCGCTACTCGCATTCGCCCTCGCCATCGCCCTCTCGGGCTGCGGCGGCACGGACAAACCGGACGGCTCGGGTGGCTCCGGGGGCGCCGCAGGCGCAGGAGGCAGCGGCGGCACAGGCGGGACGGGAGGCAGCGGCGGCACCGGGGGCCAGCAGGAGAACATCGAGCGGGTGGAGGTGGATGTCGACCCCGACCTGATCTGCGCCGGCGACTGCCTGCACCTCGACGAGGGCGCGACCGTGCAGCTCGTGGCGATGGCGTTCGGCGCCGGCGATGAGCCCGTGGACGACGTCACGTTCACCTGGTCCAGCAGCGACGAGGCGGTCGCGACCGTCGACGAGAACGGCCTGGTCACCGGCATCTCCTCGGGCGCAGCGCAGATCAGCGCCGCGGCCGGAGGCAAGCAGGGGACGATCGGGGTGCAGGTGGGCGCCCAGCAGGTGATGTCGATCCGCGCGTTTCCGGAGAACACCGACGGCGAGCCCGTGGTGGTCACCGGCAAGTGGGCGCCCGTGTCGGTCACCGCGTTCGCCGACGGCTGGGGCATGGCGCCGGTCTTCGACGCGACGTTCGAATGGACGGCGTCGTCGGAGTCGGTGGAGGTGAGGGAGGGCGCGCGCTCCGAGGACGGATCGGTGCGCTTCGAGCTGCGGGCGGCCGAAGCCGGCGCGTTCACCGTCTCGTTCACCAGCCCCGGGTCGGCGGAGGAGGTCGAGGGCGTGGTCACCCTCCAGGTGATCGAGCCCACCGTGGCCCCCGGTGCGTTCCCGTTCGCGAGCATCGCGGTCGGCGGCGAGGTCGCCTGTGGTCTCGGCGCAGGCGGCGAGCTCTCCTGCTGGGGCTCGAACTTCAACGGCCAGCTCGCCCTGGGCGAGGAGACGCTCCCCGAGCCACACCCGGTGGCGCGCCCGGGCGCCCTGCCCTTCGCGCGGCTCTCGCTCGGCCAGACGTCGAGCTGCGCGGTGGACGCCGACGGGATCGCCTCCTGCTGGGGCGAGAACTTCTGGGGCCAGGCCGGCCTCGGCGACGACGACGAGCCGGTTTTCATGTGCACGCTGCCGTCGCCTGTGGCGGGCGGTCACGCCTTCACCTCGATCTCCGCGGGGTTCGGTCACTCCTGCGGCGTGGACGATGCGGGCGCCGCGTGGTGCTGGGGCAACAACCAGGACGGCCAGCTCGGCCTCGGCGCCGGCGCGCCCGATCACACGAGGGCGCCGGCGGCGGTCGAGGGCGGACACGTCTTCACCCGGATCCGCGCAGGGAACGCCGTCTCGTGCGCCCTCGACGGGGACGGAAAGGCCTGGTGCTGGGGCGCCCCCTATGCGCCGCTCGGATCCGATCGCGGCGGGGACTTCAGCCCGGCGACCGAGCCGATCCCGGTCGCGGGCGACCACACCTTCGTGGCCCTCGAGGTCTCGTTCTCCCACGCCTGCGGGATCGACGACGAGGGTTCCGCGTGGTGCTGGGGCGACAACACCTCCGGGCAGCTCGGCATCGGCCGCGACGAGCCGATCGTCGCGGAGCCGGCGTTGGTGTCCGGCGGCCACGCCTTCGCCGGGCTGGCGCTGGGCGCGTCCCATACCTGCGCCGTCGACCTCGCCGGCGCTGCGTGGTGCTGGGGCGGAAACCAGAGCGGCTCGCTCGGCGACGGCGGCCTCGCCGCCTCCGCGGCGCCCGTCCAGGTGATCGGCGATCTCTCCTTCGAGTCGATCGCCGCCGGCGGCAGCACCACCTGCGGCGTGACCGCCGACGGCTTCGGCTACTGCTGGGGCTCGTCTGGCGCGGGGCAGCTCGGCAGCGGCCTGATGGGTACGATGCGGCCCCTCCCCACGGCCATCACCAAGGGAACCTGCGAATGGTGCGTGCAGTGAAGCACTGGCTCGTCCCCGCCGTCATGGCGGTCTTCGCGGCGGCGTGCAGCGAGAGGTCGCCGGCCCCGGGCGGGGACGCGAAGCATCCCGACCCGCCCGTGGAGCGGGAGCTGCGCACCGACTGGAAGCAGGCCGGCATCGGAGAGGCGTTCTCCCTCGCGGTGGCGGACTTCGATGGCGACGGCACCGCCGATCTCGTTGTGGGTGGCAGGCGGGTGAGCCTCGTCCGCCCGGACGCCCCCGAGCCCGCGTGGCGCGCGGGTTGGGCCCCGTCGGCGGAGGACTCGGTCCTCGCCAACGGCGAGAACGACTGGGCCTCGACGCTGGCGGTCGTGCCCCGGGTGGATGCGCCTCCCGCGATCCTGGCATGCAACAGCAAGGGCGACGCCTACCTCTTCGACGGCGGCACGGGCGCGACGCTCTGGCACGTGTCGTTGGACGTCGAATTCCCCTACTGCGAGTCGGTCGCGCTGTTCGGCGCCGACGACGCCCCGCTCTTCTTTCCCCGATACGGCGCGTCTGCGTGGTCCCCGATCACCGGGGAGAAGGCCTGGACGGCCGACCTCCCCCGTGGCCCCTCCTTCGTCTCCGCCGCCCGCCGCGCGGGAGAGGCGCCGGGCCTCGTCGCGCTCACGGAGGGCGTCGGCGAAGACGTGAAGCCTGCTGCCGGGACGTTCGCCGCGAAGGCGTCGAAGGAAGAGATCCCGCCGGCGATCCACGTCTTCGCCGCAGACGGCAGCCTCCTCTGGCGCGCGGTCTTCGAGCAGACCGACGCCCCCGCCGACGCCGCCGTCGCCGATCTGGAGGGCGACGGGACGGACTCGCCCGTCGTCGCCTTCTTCGACGGGCGAGTGCGAGCATACGACACCAAGGGTGAGGTGCTCTGGGAGCAGACTCTCGCTCCCTTCGGCAAGGATTCGTCGCGCACCTACCTCCAGGCCCTCCTGGCGCGTGACGCCGACGGCGACGGCCGCAGCGAGGTCTTCGCGGTGGCATCGGACGTCCGCTCCGGCAACGACGGCACCGGCCCCGGCATGGTCATCGCGCTCTCTTCTGCAGGGGAGGAGCTGTGGCGTCAGCCATTCACGCGCAACGTGGAGCACGCCTCCCTCGCTCGCCTGAACGGCGAGGACGTGCTTCTCCTGGGGGTGGGCCCCCGCGATCGCGTCACGAAGGGCGAGGCCCTCGCGATCCGGCTCGCGCCCGACGCGACCATCCGGATCGCGGCGCAGGTCGCCACGCCCCACACCGTCTATTCGATGGCGGCCATCCCCGACCCCGGCGGCGACCTGCTGGCGATCGGCGGGATCGACGGAACGCTGCGGGTCGTGATCGCGGCGAACGGCGCGCCGGCGTGGCGGCAGCACCTGTCGAGCTGGATCCAGGCGATGACGACGGTGAAGGCGCCCGGCGGCGACTGGGTCGTGGTGGGCGACGAGTTCGCGAACCTCGCGGCGGTGGACGAGGCGGGGAACCTGCGCTGGTCCCACCGGATGGAATCGAAGATCACCGGGCAGACCATGGCCCTTGCCGCAGGCGACCTCGGCGACGACGACGTCTCGATCGCCGCAGGCGCGCTCGTGCTGGACGACCGCGGCGCGGGCCTGGTGGAGATCCTCTCCCTCGAGGGGAGGCGGCGCAGATCCGCGTTCCTGCCCGGCTACCCCGTGGCCCTCGCGGTGGCCCCCGGCCCGGACGTCCCCACCCTGCTCGCCGTGCTGAGCCCGGGTCCCGGCGAGACCGACTGCCACCTCACGGCCCTCGCGGGCGCCGACCTCATCGCTGGCTGGAGCGTGCCGCTGTCGCCCTGCATCCGGGCCGACCTCGAGGTGGGCGACCTCGACGGCGACGGCGAGGCGGAGTATCTGGTGCGGGTGGAGCCGCCGATGGGCGAGTCGTCGTTCGTCGTCCTCGTCGGCCAGGACGGCGAGCTCCTGGACTTCCACCAGGAGTCACTGGAGCGCAGCCTTTGGGCGAAACCCGTCGCCGGCGGGATCCTCTCGGGCGGCGCGGCGATCGGCAGCCAGGGCTTCGTCTCCTTCCGGCCGATCGGCGCGACCTCCCGCGAGGGATGGCGGGTGTTGCTGCCGTCGAAGACCGACGACTCGCACCCCATCGGCACTCCGCTCCCTGGCAACGCCGAGGCGGCGGCCCTCGTGCCCGATCTGGACGGCGACGGCGTCGACGAGATCGCCGTCTCGACCGCGGCCAACGACGTCCTCCTCCTCGACGGCGCCAGCGGCGAGCGGCGGTGGGCCCTGAACCTCGAGCCGGCGGCGGTGCCGTTCCCCGAGAAGCACCTCGGCGGACCGATCGCGTACCTGCCGGGGGAAGGCGACCTCCCTCCGGCGCTCGTCGTGACCCAGCGCTCCGAGCACCGCTCCCGCTCGCGGATCTTCGCGGTGTCGCTCGAGGGCGCGCTCCTGGGCTCGGTGCCCACCGACGCCGAGACGGTCGCCCTCGCCGTCGCGGCCCGAGCCGACGGCACGCCGGCGGCCGTGGTCGCCGCGGGACACAGCACCTACTCCGTGCGCACGTACGAGGCAGCAGAATGATCCGCCACCCGGCCGCCGTCCTCCCCGCCCTCCTCCTCGCCGCCGCCTGCGGCTCCTCGAAGCCGGACGCCGGCAGCGAGGGAGGGAAGCCGCCAGCGGCCGAGCCTTCGTGGGAGGGCGTGTCCGTCTACCAGCCCTTCGCGGTCCGCACCTTCGGCGAGGTCTCGCAGCTCCGCTGGGGCCGCTTCGGCCCGCAGGGAGAGGCGCGCCTCGCGATCGCCGGCCGCTCCGTCCTCGTCGCCGACGGCGAGGGCGTCGCCGCGTGGCGGGCCGAGTGGAACCCGGACGACGAGGACGGCGCCTTCATGGGCGGCCTCGCGGTGGGCCTCGAGCTCCTCGATCCCGACGGGGATGGGGTGGACGATCTCGTCGCGGTGAACGACTACGGCGAGGTGCACCGCCTGAACGGCGCCGACGGCACGCACCGCTGGAGCGCTTCGATCGAGCAGGGCGCGGCGATGGCGCAGACCGTCCTCTTCGGCCAGGCCGATTCCCCGGCGCTGTTGCCGAGCTTCTCGCGCCAAGTGCTCGACGCCGCCACGGGAACGCCCCGCTTCTCGCTCTCGGTCAAGGGGCTGCCGGTGCTGGGGACCTCCGCGCGGGCCGAAGGGCCGGGCTCGCTCCTGCTCCTCGCCATCGACCGCGCCAGCGTCGGCGCGGACGACGCCGACCTCCACGTTCTCGACGGCAACGGAGCGGTGATCCACTCCCGATCCTCCGGCGCGTTCGTCCTCGGCCTGGGCGCGGCGGACCTCGACGGGGACGGCGTCGAGACGATGCTGGCAGGGCTGCCGGAGGGGACCCTCCTCGCGTTCGACTCCGACGGGACCGAGCGCTTCCGCCAGTCCTTCTCCCTCGGCGGCGATGCGGATCCCGCGTACACCTACGTCGACGCGATCGCCTCCGTCGACCTCGACGGCGACGGGAAGGAGGAGATCCTCTTCGCCCTCGTCGAGCACCTGCGCCCCGAGCTCACCCACCTCGTGGCGGCGACGAGCGCCGGGCAGGAGCTGTGGCGCCTCCCGCTGGGCCGGATCGCCTTCGACATCCGGGCTTCGCCCGACTTCGCCGCCGTCGCCATCGGCGAGCAGGCGTTCGGCGCACCCGGCGAGGTGGCGGGCGTCGAGCTCTCCATGGAGGGGGCCAGCGTCTCCTGGCGGCACGGCTCGCCCTACTTCGTCACCGACCTGGAGCTCGGTCCCGATGGCGTCGTCCTCGCCGGAGGGATCGACGGCAGGATCCGCGGGTACGCGAAGGCCGACGGCTCTCCCGCCGAGGTGCGCGCCCTCGGCCAGTACTCGACCCAGGCGGTTGCGGCGGTTGGCGACAAGACCTTCGCCGGCGATGGCGCCGGCGAGTTCGCCCTCTATGACGCCGACGGCGCGCGCATGTGGAGCCGGCCCATCGTCCTGGACGGGATCGGGACCTCCGTGGCCGCGCTGGCGGTCGGCGACGCCCTGGTGGCGGTCGGCGTCAGCCCCTATTCGGGCCTCGACGCCACGACGGTGCAGGCGTTCTCCCCAGCGGGTGAGACGCTCTTCGTCGCCCGCCACCGACTCGCCCCCGGCGCGGCGACCGTGGCGGACGGGAGGATCGCCGTCGCCTTGCATGGCGAGATCCCCTCCGACGCTTGCAGGTTGGCCGCCCACTCCCCGGACGATGGCGCCCTGGCGTGGGAGCTCCCCTTGCGCCCATGCGTCTGGATCTCCCTCGCGGCCGGCGACGTCGACGACGATGGCGAGGACGAGATCGTCGTCACCGCCTTCTCCTACGACTACCCGCCGTACGTCGCGCTCGTGGGGAGCGACGGCGCCCTCCGCTGGATGCGCGAGACGTCCGAGGTCCCGATGTGGGCCGGGATCGCGCCGGGCTTCGTCGCCTTCGGCGGCGGCATGGGCACCGACGGCGTCGTCGTCTCCCTCGATCCGGGCACCGGCGACACGCTGTGGTCGACGGCGCTGCCGTCGATCCCGGATCCGGAGGATCCGCGGAAGAAGCTGACGGCGCACTCGGCCGGGGGCGCGGTCGTGCCGGCGCCGGGCGGCGGGTCGGCGGCGGGAGTCGCCGCCGTGTCTGCCGACGGGCGGGTGTTCTACCTGCGCGCGGATCGGGGCGGGATCGAGTGGAGCCGGGCCGTGGAGTCCGATCGCGCGCGGATCTCCAGCGGGCGCTACGAAGGAGGCCCCATCGCCGTGGCGCCCGCCACCGCGGACGAGCCGTCGCTGATCGTCGCGAGCCAGGTGACGCGCTACCTGATCCGGACGGCCGCCCTGGCCCTCTCCCTCGAGGGCGAGGTGAAGGCGGCATTCGAGCTGGAGGGTTCGGTCCGCGCCGTCGCCGTGGGGACGGACGCGTCGGGCGCCCGCCGCGTCGCCGCCGCCACCGCCCTGGGCGTCACGTCCTTCGGTGTGAAGCGCGCCCGATAGCGAACGCTGCTATCCTCCGAGGAGACCCGGAGCGGCAGTTGGTGATCGCAGGCGGCACGTCGTCCCACAGGACCCCCTTCTTCGGCAGGACCCGCGAGCAAGCGTTTCTCGCCGCGCAGCTCGACGCAGGTTCGCACCTCGTCACCGTCGCCGGCCCCTCGGGAATGGGCAAGACCCGGCTCGCCCGGCAGGTGACGGCCCGGGTCGAGCCGCGGTTCCGGGACGGCGGAGGCGCCTGGTTCTGCGATCTCGCCGCCGCCCGCAGCGCGGCGGACCTCCAGGCTGCGGTGGCGGGCGCCCTCGACATCCCGCAGCGGCAGGGGCCGCAGCTCGCCCGGGCCATCGCCAGCCGGGGGCCGCTGCTCCTGATCCTCGACAACCTGGAGCACGTCGCGCGGCAGGCGTCGCAGGTCCTGGGCGACTGGCTGGATCACGCCGCCGAGCTGCAGATCCTCGTCACCTCCGTGGTGCCCACGGGCATGGACGACGAGGTCGTCTTCGAGCTCGGCCCCCTCGAGGCCGAGGACGCCGTGGCGTTCTACCTGGAGCGGGCGAGCCGCGTCCAAGCGGGCCGCGCGTTCCCGCCGATCGAGCAGGCGGCGGTGGGAGAGCTGGTCGCGCGGCTCGATCGGATCCCCCTCGCCATCGAGCTCGCCGCGGCCCGGGCGAGGGTCCTCCCGCCCCGCGCCCTCCTCGCCCGGATCGGCGAGCGCTTCGAGCTGCTCCAGTCCGGCCGTTCCGGACGACACGGTTCGCTCTCTCGCGCGCTCTTGCTCTCATGGGACCTCCTGGGCGAAGCGGAGCAGCGCGCCCTCGCCATGCTCTCGGTCTTCGTGGGCGGCTTCTCCCTCGAGGGCGCGGAGGCGCTGCTGGGGCCTGGCGAGGACACCCTCGCCCTCCTGGATTCGCTGCGCGCGATGGCGCTGATCCAGGCAGCCGACTCCGAACCGCGCCGGTTCACCCTCTACGAGAGCGTCCGGGAGTTCGCCGGCATCCGCCTCGACGCCCTCGGCCTCCGCGCCGAGACGCTCGAGAGGCATGCCGCGTATTTCGTGACGGAGGGAGAGCGGCAGGCGAGGATCGCCGAGGGCCCCGAGGCCCCGTCGGCCGCGAGGTGGCTGGTCGCGGAGCGCGACGACCTGGCCGCCGCCCACCGGCGCTGCGCGGACGAGCGCGGCGATCCGGAGGCCGCCGCCCGGATCGGCCTGGCCCTCGCCGTGATCCTCGGGAAGCAGGGGCCGCCGGCCCTCGAGGTCGAGCTCCTCGACTCCACGGTCCTGGCGGCGCGGCGGAGCGGCGATCGGAGCCTCCTCGCGAAGGCGCTGCTCGCCCGCGCGGTGGCGACCAAGCGACACGGCGTCCTGCAAGACGCCCGCGCCCTCCTGGACGAGGGGCTCGCCGTCGCCCGCGCCGCCGGGTCGCTCGCCGACGAGGCCCGCATCCTGGTGGAGTCCGGGGCGGTCGGCTCTCGCACTGGAGAGCTCGAGCGCGCGGAGGGAGAGCTCCACACCGCCCTCTCGATCGCCCGCGATCTCCCCGATCCCCTCATCGAGGGCACGGCCCACCACATGCTGGGCGCAGTGGAGGAGGCGCGAGGTTCGCTGGAGGCGAGCGCGGCCGCCTTCGATCGGGCCCTGCGCATCTTTCGCCGGTGCGGCCACCTGCGGCTGGAGGGCGTCGCGCTCCTCAGCCTGGGCGCCGTCTGGTCCGGCCTCGCCCGCTTCCGGGACGCGCGGCGGGTGCTCCACGAGGCGGCGGACGTCTTCGCGAAGCTGGAGGACCGCGCCTCCGTCGCCAACGTGTGGATGAACCTCGGCAGCGTGGATCTCACGGCCGGCAGGCTCGACGACTCGGAGGCCTGGTCCATGCGCGCCCTGGTTGTCGAGCGGGAGATCGGCAACAGGCGCTTCGAGGGGCTGGCCATCGGCAACCTCGGCCTCGTCTCCCTCGAGAGGGGCGAGACCCTCCTCGCCGAGCAGCGCCTGGGCGAGGCGGTGGCGATCCTCCAGGAGAGCGGCGAGAAGCGCTTCCACGCGATCAACCTCTGCTTCCTCTCGGTTGCCGAGGCGCTCCTGGGGAAGGCCGCCGAGGCGCGGGCCGACTTCGAAGAGGCGCGCTCCTACTTCGCCGCCTTCGGCGATCGACCGAGCCTGCAGATGATGGAGGTCCTGGAGGGCATGCTCGAGCTCGCCGCCTGCCGCAGGCTTCGGGTCGAGGGCGAGGACGCCGAGGCCGACGCCCTCGAAGCGCAGGTGCGCGAGCGGCTGGCGCGGGCCCGCGGGGACGACGTCGCCCACACGGAGAGCCTCTTTCTCTCCATCCGTCTCCTCGAGAAGACCCTCGCGAGGCGCGAGGTCGCCGCAGACGAGCCCGCCACGGCGGCGACGGAGCGCGCGCTGCGGATCGGGCCAGAGGCGGCGTGGTTCGAGCTGGACGGCAGCGAGCGCGTGGATCTCTCCCGGCGAGGCGCGGTGCGGCGGCTCTTTCACGGCCTCGTGGAGCAGCGGCTCCTGGCGCCTGGCGTGGGCCTCGGCCTGGACGCGCTCTTCGGGCTCGGATGGCCCGGGCAATCCATCCATCCGGACGCCGCCGCCACCCGCGTCTACAGCGGCATCCGCACGCTGCGATCCCTGGGGTTGTCGGAGGTGCTCCTCCGCCACGCAGACGGCTACCTCGTCGATCCCTCGCTGCCGATCTCCCGCTCCCCGGGGCGCCTCGCCGCGGGCTGACGCGAGCCGGATCTCACCGGCCAGAGGTCACGGAGCCCTCCAGCGCACGCAGCTTCCCGGCGCCGATCCCCTTCACCCGCCGCAGGTCGTCCAGGCTGCGAAAGGGTCCATGCTCGTCCCGATGCGCCGCGATCCGGCGGGCGAGGCCGGGGCCGATGCCCGGCAGGGAGCGCAGCTCGTCGACGTCTGCGCGGTTCACGTCGACGGGGATCCCCATGAGCAGCGCGGCTGCGCCGCCGGGCCTGCGCGGGCACGTCGCGCCTCTACAAGGCGACGGGCAGGTGAGGAGACGGGTGCGGCCCCTGTCGGGATCGACCGACTCGAGGCGGGCGGCGTCCTCGCAGGGATCCGGGACCTCGATCGGCCGCGGCGCCGGTCGAAACCCCAGCGCGACGATCCCCGCGAGCAAAGCCATCGCCGCCATGCATGCCCTGGTGTTCACCAGCGCCTCCCAGAGAGAGCCCGATCGTGGGGGGTGCGCTTGCACGGGAGGCATCGGTCGGCCGACCGATTCCTCACAGGGTCCCTGTCAGAGCCGCTCGATCGCCTCGCGGTCGAGCCCGAGGAAGTACAGCGCACGATCGAGCGCGCCCACGTCGAGCGTGGCGTCCGCCGCCTCCCGCAGCGCCGCCTTCGCCCGGTACGCAACGCCGAGGCCCGCCGCGATCACCATCGGCCGGTCGTTCGCGCCGTCCCCCACCGCGACGGTCGCGTCGAGATCCACGCCCAGCTCCGCGGCGAGCTCTCCGAGGATCTCGGCCTTGCGGGCGGCGTCCACGATCGGCCCCTCCAGCCTCCCGGTGAGCCTCCCCTCCTTCGACTCGAGCGCGTTGGACCACGCGCCGTCGAGGCCGAGCCGCGCTTCGAGGGCCCGTGCCGCCAGCGTGAAGCCGCCGCTCGCCACCGCCACCCGGAGGCCGAGGGACTTGAGGGAGCGGACGAGGCGCTCGGCGCCGTCGTTGAGCGGCAAAGACGCCGCGATCCGATCGAGGACCTCGACGCGAAGGCCCGCGAGCAGCGCCACCCGCCTGGTGAGGGACTGGGCGAAGTCCAGCTCGCCGCGCATCGCCTGCTCGGTGATCCGGGAGACCTCCTCCACCACGCCGTGTGCCCGCGCCAGCTCGTCGATCACCTCGATGCGCAGGAGCGTCGAGTCCATGTCGAAGACGGCGAGTCGCTTCGGCAGGTCGAGCACCGACTCCGGCTGCAGCGCGGCGTCGAAGCCCTCGCGGCGCGACTGCTCGAAGAGCCGCGCCTTGATCGCAGGGGCGTCCGCCTCCGGCAGCGCGATCCGCCACTCGAGCGCTTCGGGAGAGCCCGGGGAGAGGACCTTGGCCTCACCCGGGCGGAAGCCGATCCCCCCCGCAACGATCGGCGCGAGCGATCCGGCGGCGCCGGGGTGGATGCAGGTGAGGACGAAGCGGCGGTCGCTGGACATCGGTGCTCCGAACGGGAGCGGGAAGACGTAGCATCCCCCGCGGCACACGGTCGAGCGCCCCGTCGCCCTGGAATCCCCCGCCCGCGACGATTAGGATGCGCCGCCGCCGCCACCCCCGGGCGATCGGCTTCAACAGGACTCGACGACATGACCCTCCCCACCATCCTCCTCGACGGCGAGACCCTGCAGCTCGCGCAGCTCGAGGCGATCGCCAACCGCCGGGCCCGCGTGGCCCTCGCCCCAGCAGCCCAGGAGCGGCTGAGGACGGCCCGTGCCCTCGTCGACGAGATCGCCGCAGGCGACGCCGCCGCGTACGGGATCAACACAGGGTTCGGCACGCTGGCCGAGGTGCGGATCGCCAAGGGCGATCTCAAGCAGCTCCAACGCAACCTCATCCTCAGCCACGCCGCCGGCGTGGGCGAGCCGCTCCCGCCGGCCGAGACCCGCGCGCTGATGACCCTGCGCGCGAACGTCCTCGCGAAGGGGCACTCGGGCATCCGCCCGGAGACGGTGGATCTCCTCCTCGCCATGATCGACCGCGACGTGCTCCCGGTGGTCCCGTCCCGCGGTTCGGTCGGCGCGTCGGGCGACCTCGCCCCGCTGGCCCACCTCGCCCTCACCGTGATCGGCGAAGGCGAGGCGGTGTTCGACGGACGGCGGATGCCCTCGCGGGAGGCGCTGCAGAAGGCGGGCCTCGTGCCCGTGGTGCTCGAGGCCAAGGAGGGCCTCGCCCTCATCAACGGCACCCAGGCGATCTGCGCCGTGGGGGCGCCTGCGGTGCAGCGGGCCTCGCGGCTCCTCGAGATCGCCGACGTGGCCGGCGCCATGACGGTCGAGGCGATGCTCGGCTCGCACAAGCCCTTCATCCCGCAGATCCACGCGGTGCGGCCGCAGCCGGGGCAGGTCGACTGCGCCGCCAACCTGCGCCGCCTCCTCCAGGACAGCGAGATCGTGGTCTCCCACGCCGGCTGCTCGAAGGTGCAGGATCCCTACTCGCTGCGCTGCATGCCCCAGGTGCACGGCGCCGCCCGCGACGGCGTGCGCTTCGCCCGCGAGGCCCTCGCCATCGAGATCAACTGCGGCACCGACAACCCCCTCGTCTTCGCGGACGAGGAGCTGATCGTCTCGGGGGGCAACTTCCACGGCCAGCCGGTCTCGCAAGCCTGTGACATGCTGGCCATCGCGGTGACCCAGATCGCGGCGATCTCCGAGCGCCGGGTCGAGCAGCTCGTGAACCCGATGCTCTCCGGCCTCCCCCCCTTCCTCACCGAGCGCTCCGGCCTGAACTCGGGCTTCATGATCGCGCAGGTCACCGCCGCCGCGCTGGTGGCGGAGAGCCGCGTCCTCTGCCATCCCGCGTGCGTCGATTCGATCCCCTCGTCCGCCGGCAGGGAGGATCACGTCTCCATGGGGATGGGGGCAGCGCTCAAGGCCCGGCAGGTGGTCGACCACGTGAACCACGTCCTCGCCATCGAGCTCCTCGCAGCGGCGCAGGCCCTGGACATGCGCCGCGGCTTGCGTGCCGGCGCCGGGGTCGCCGCGGCCCACGACGTGATCCGGTCGGAGGTCCCCCACATGGAAGACGATCGGGAGCTGCACCTGGACATCCAGGCGGTTGCCCGCATGATCGACGACGGCAGGATCCTGGCGGCGGTCGAAGCAGCGGCGCCGCGGGCCTGAGGGACCGGCGCCGATCTGCCGGAGCGCTTCAGTATCCGGCCCGCAGCCAGTCCACGCTCTCGCCCACCGTGATGAAGCCCAGGTCCGCGTAGATCCTGCGGGGGGAGCCATCGCGGCGGGCGGTCAAGCCCACGATGGAGAAGCCCCGCATCCTTGCCAGGGCGGAGGCTGCCGCGACCAGCGCCGACGCGATCCCCCGCCGCCGCCAGCTGGGGACCGTGCCGACGTCGGCGATGAAGCCCACTCCCTGGTCGCAGCGAAGGAGCAGCGAGCCCACCACCTCGCCCTCCGGGGTGCGGGCAGCGAGGAACTCCGCGCGCCCCTCCCGCATCTGGCGCAGGGCGAGGCGCTCCATCTGCCGCGAGACCTCCACGCCGTACCAGATCTCGTCCCGGCGGACGAGGTCCTGCCCGTGGCTGATCGCTGCGAGGAGATCCTCGTCGTCGGGGGCGGCGAGCACCAGCTCGAGCCCCTTGGGGACCGCCACCTTCGGCGCCTCGCCATGAAGCGCCATCGCCACGCAGACCTGCCTGCTGAACCCCCGCGGCAGGAGCAGCGCGTCCAGGTGCTGGATCGTCGCCGGGTCCCGGGCCACCAGCCGCCAGTGGTTGTCTCGCTTGCGGCCAGCGGAGCCCTCCACCGCGCGGGTGAGCTCCTGCAGGGTCGGCTTCCCCCGCACGTTGCGCAATCCGTTGACGTCGTAGATCAGGGAGAGGGTTCGATCGCGGAGCACCCGCGCGAAGGGCACGGGCTCCACCTCGCATCCCACCGCGAGGAGGTCATCCTCGGCCTGGAGGATCGCCTCCGCCAGCTCTGACACCTCGAGTTGTCCCACGCGAACACTGACCATGGCCGCTCCTCGAAGATTCCAGCCCCCCCAGCCTGGACCGAGCGCGCCGAGAGCGCAACTCCCTGGGGGGAGGACGTGGCGACACATTTTGGAGGGAAGAACCCCTCCATGGTAAAAATACAGACGAATTGCACGAGAACACACCGCCGGGCGAGAGCGGCGCGACAACGCCCCGGGCAGGCCTGCGCCCGCGGTGAGGCGCCGTCTCAGCAGGGATAGGGGAAACGAGATGAACGACGAGCAGACGGAGCGGACTGGCGAAGCCGGGGGAAGCGCCGCCGTTGGGCAAACCCCTCTCGATCCTGCAGCCCTCCTCCTCTCCGCCCTCGAGAAGGACGCCCCGGAGGGCCTCTCTCGTCCGCCCCTCGACAGCCCCTACTCAGAGGCCATCGACACGCCGCCGGCACCCAACCCGATCAGCCCCCAGGAGGCGAGCGACCGGATCGCAGCGCTGGAGCGCGAGGTCCGCTTCCGTGGCGACGACCCAGCCGCCGCCCCTCTCCTCCACGAGATCGGACGGCTCTGGGAGGAGCAGCGCAGCCCCCGGAACGCAGCGATCGCCTACCAGAACGCGCTGCGGATCCACCCCACCCACCTGCCCACCCTCCAGGCCGCCCGCCACCTCTTCGCCGAGGCGGGGAACTGGACCCTGGTGGCCCAGCTGTTGGACACCGAGGCCAACGCAGCGGACGATCCCGCCACCCAGGCACGGCTCCTCTTCGAGCTCGGCCTGGTGCTGGATGGACAGCTCGGCCGGGGCGCCGAGGCGCGCTCCTGCTTCGACCGGGCCCTCGAGCTCGACCCCTCCAACCTGGAGATCCTCTCGCACCTCCGCTCGATCCTCTCCCCTGCAGACGATCCCCGCGCCCTCGCGTCGCTGCTGATCCGCTCCGCAGAGGCGATCGGAGACCCCAGGGCCGCCGCCCACGCCCTGATCGAAGCGGGCCAGCTCCTCGAGACCCTCCCCGACCACGGCGACCGGCCCCTCAACCTCTTCCGCCGCGCCTTCGCCAAGAGCCCCGGCGATCCCGCCACCCGCGCGCAGCTCCTGCGCACCCTGGAGCGGATGGGGCCGAGCGAGGAGCTGGTGCGCCTCCTCGAGGCGGAGCTCACCGCGGGGGAGGAGCCGTCGCCAGCGGCTGCCGTGTCGATCCTCTACCGCATGGCGCGGGTTCAGCTCCTCCTCGATCAGGAGGATCGGGCGATCGACTCCCTCCTCGCCGCCTTGCGCCACGCGCCGCAGGATCCCCTGATCGCGAGGGAGCTCGCACGGATCTACGAGCTGCGCGAGTCCTGGGAGCAGCTCGCGGAGATCCTCGCGTCCCGCGCCGCGTCCACAGCGGACGAGAACGAGAAGGTGGCCTTCCTCCTGGAGCTGGCGGAGCTCTACGACCTCAGGATGGATCGACCGGACCGCGCCATCGAGCAGTACCGCCAGACCCTGCGCCTCGCGCCGGCCAACCCGGTCGCCCTCGCTGCGCTGGGCAAGCTGCAGCACCAGCGCGGCGACTGGGAGGGGCTCCTCCAGACCTTCGAGACCGAGGCGATGTACGCCCAGGATCCGAAGCAGAAGGCGGCCCGCTCCTTCAAGGCGGCGGTGCTCCTCGAGGAGCGCCTCGGCAGGCTCGAGGACGCGATCGCGCGCTACAACGAGGTCCTCCACTTCTCCCCGGGCTACCTCCCCGCCCAGAAGGCGTTGATCCGCCTCTACGGGCAGGAGGGGCGGTATGCGGAGCTGATCGCGATGCTCGAACACGATCTCTCCGCGCTGGAGGATCGCGACCAGATCATCGCCACCCTGAGTGAAATTGCAGACATACAGGCAAACAGCCTCAAGGACGCGGCCGGCGCCCTGGAGAGCTACCGGCGGATCCTGCGGATCGCGACGGGGCACATGCCCACGATCCGCGCGATGGCCCGCCTCGCCGAGGCGAACAAGCGGTGGGAGGATCTCCTGGAGGCCCACGAGCTCGAGGCCGCGCACACGGGCGACCAGCGGCAGGTGGTCAGCCTCCTCCACCGCAACGCCGAGATCCTCGAGGAGCTGATCGAGGACAAGAAGCGGGCGATCGAGGCCTACCAGCGGGTCCTCTCCCTCGCTCCGAACTACCTCCCGGCCCTGCGCTCTCTGGGGAGGCTCTACGCCCAGAAGGGGCTCTGGCGCGAGCTGGTCGAGATGCACCGGGACGAAGCGGAGCTCGCGACCTCCCCCTCCACCGCCGCCGCGCTGCATTTCCAGATCGCGGAGCTCTACCAACACAAGATCTGCGACGAAGAGAAGGCGATCGCGTCCTACCGGGCCGCCCTCGAGCTCGTGCCCTCACATTTTCCCTCGATGCGGAGCCTGGCCCGGATCTACCGGAGCCAGGGCGCGTGGGCGCACCTGGTGGAGCTCCACCGGCTCGAAGCCGCGGCCCGCGCCGATCCGAGGGAGCGCGCCGCGGCCCTCTTCCTCGCGGCGGAGCTCTGGGAGGATCACCTGAAGGACGAGGTGCAGGCGAGGCTCGTCTACGAAGAGGTCCTGCAGATCGATCCCCACCACCTGCCAGCGCTGCGAGGGCTGGAGCGCCTCTACGACAGGGCCGGCGAGGGAGCCGAGCTCATCCGGATCCTCGAGCGCCTCGGCGCCCAGGGGGAAGAAGCCGAACGGGTCGCTGCGTTGTCGCGGCTCACCGCCCTGCACCTGAACAGGTCGGGCGATCTCGATCGCGCCGCAGCGAGCTGTGAAGCGGCGCTGGCCCTCGCGCCGAAGGATCCCTTCCTGCTGCGGGTGATGGAGCGCATCCGCGGGGTCCAGGGGGACAAGCGGCATCGCGCGGATCTCCGGGAGCGGATGGCGGCCCAGGTGGACGATCCCCAGCTCGCGTCCGCGCTCTTCCTGGAGGCAGCGGCGGATCGGATCCAATCCAGCCCCGGCGCGGACCACCAGGTGAACCTGGAGAAGGCGGTGGACTCCAACCCCAGGAGCGAGCGGGCCCGGGAGCTCCTGGAGCGCCAGCTCCTCCACGGCGGCGACCCTGCGCGGCTGGCCGTGGTCCTCGAGCGCCGTGCGGCGGCAGCGACCTCCGACGAGCTCCGCCTCACCCTCCTCCTTCGCCTCGGCGAGCTGCGGGAGACCCGCCTCGGCGATCCGGAGGGCGCCCTCGCCACCTACCGAGAGGGCCTTCGTCTGGATCCCGAGCACCTGCCGACCCTCGCCGCCGCCCGCAGGGTGCTCCTGCGCATCGGTGACACCGAGGGCCTCCGCGATCTCCTCCTCGACCAGGCCGGTGCAGAGCGGGAGCCGGAGAACATCGCCCGCTCCCTGGTGCAGGCGGGCCAGCTCAGCGAGGCCCTCGGGCAACAGGACGCCGCGATCGAGCAATACCAGCGCGCGCTTTGGCATCTGCCGCAGGACGCGGTCGCCACCCAACGGCTCGAGGCGATCCTGGTCCTGCGGGGCGACGCCGCTCGGATCGCTGCCCACTACGAGGAGCGGGCCCGGAGCGCGGCGGATCCCGCCGTCGCCGCCGACTCCTTCGTCGCAGCGGCGAGGCTCCAGATGGACGCACTCGACGCACCGGCCCACGCCGCCACCCTCCTGGATGCAGCCCTCGCCCTCGCCCCCGAGCATCCCGAGGCGTTGGAGCGCCGCGGGCTGGTGGCCGAGCACCTCGGCACCCCCGCCGAGGCCATCGCCGCCTATGGCCAGCGCCTCCGGGTGGGGGGAGACGACGCCCAGATCGCGCCGATCCACTACCGCCTCGCGATCCTCCACGCAGCGGCGAAGGAGGCGTCCCGTGCCCTCTCCCACCTCCAGTCCGCCCTCGCCGCGAACCCCGCCATGGGCGACGCCCTGGTGCTCCTGGCCCGCCTGCACGTGGAGGCCCGGAACTGGGAGGGCGCCAAGGACGCGCTCCAGCGCCTCGCAGAGCGGGAGGAGGATCCGGGGATCCAGGCCCGGATCCAGCAGGACCTGGCCAGGGTCCACGAGGAGGGCTTTGGTGATCTGGTCGGCGCCGCCGCCTGCTACGAGCGGGTGATCGCGTCGCAGCCGGAGGATCAGCAGACCCTCGAGCGGCTGAGCTTCCTCTACGAGCGCGGGCGGGATCTCCCCCGGCTGGTCCACACCCTCGATCGCCTGGCGCTCCTCCTCTCCAAGCAGGGGCAGGCACCGAAGGCGGCCCAGCTGATGGGGCGCGCGGCGGCGATCCACGCAGGGCCGCTGCGCGATCCGATCGTCGCGGTCCAGGCCTACCAGCAGGCGCTGGCCTGGAACCCCGGCGACAGGGAGCTCCGCCTCGCCCTCGCCGATCTCTACGCCGCGGATCCCAAGTTCCACGAGCAGGCCATCCAGCAGTACCGGCTGGCGCTGCAGGTCGACGCACGGCGCCCCCATACCTATCGGGCGCTCTTCCGGATCTGGAGCCACCGCAGCGACAGGGATCGCGCCTTCGTCGCCGCGTCGATCCTCCACTTCCTCCGCGCCGCCGACCAGGCGGAGTCGGTGTACTTCGCCCAGCACCACGGCCTGCGACCGGCGATCCCCAGCGCCATCCTCACCTTCGCCGATCTGGAGCGGACCCTGATCCAGCCCTCCGACAGCAGCCCCCTCGCCGAGATCGCGAGGGTCCTGGAGGAGCCCATCGGTCGCAGGGTCACCTCCGAGCTCTCTGCCTGGGAGATCCAGCGCGAGGACCGGCTGCGACCGGAGCACCCCCTCCGCAAACACTTCGACAAGCTCTGCGAGAGCCTGAGCATGGACCCGACCGGGATCCTCCTCTACACCACCCCGCGCCCGGTGGACGCGGAGGTGATCCTGGCCAACCAGCCGACCGTGGTGGTGGGTCGAGACTTCACCACCCGGCTGCAGAAGCGGGAGCAGACCTTCGTCCTCGGCAGGTTGCTCTGGCAGATCCGCCAGGGCTCCGCGTTCTTCGCCCGGATGGAGGAGCCCGAGTTGACCCGGCTCCTCGGCAACGCGATCCGGATCCACAGAGCGGACCACAAGGGCCTCGGCACCCGCGACGACGAGGGGATCAAGCGCCTGTCGAAGTCGCTGGGACGCAAAGGGCGCAAGGCCCTCGAGGCGCCGGTGCAGGCGTTCCTGGAGGGATCGGAGGCGCTCTCGGTGGGCTCGTTCCTCCACCTCGCGCGCAGGGCCGCCGATCGGGCCGGGCTGGTGCTCTGCGGCGATCTCCCCGCGGCCCTGAACTTCCTTCTCCGGGACGAGCAGCAGCGGCGGCGCCTCGACAGCCAGGAGGCGGTTGCAGACGCGATCGAGGGGCGCGACGACGTGGCCGAGCTGCTGGAGTACGCGGTCTCGGAGGAGCACTTCGAGCTGCGGCGCACCCTGCGGCTCGGCCTCCCCTGAGGCGTCGGCGCGCAGGTCGAAGCTGGTCAGGAGCCGCCGCTACTCGATCCGGACCACCCACTCCCGGGGAAGCAGGGCGAGCAGCGCCGCGAGGGCCTCCTCCACCGGCGCCTGCTCCTGGGCCTCGAGGGTGAGCTTCACCCGATGGTCCGCGTCGTCGAGGCGCGGATAGCTCCCCAGCGCGATCCGCGGATGCTCGGCTGCGACGCGATCCAGGATCTTGGCGATGGCGGTCTCACCCTTCGATAAATAGACACATCGCAGGTGGAAGGGCGCGCCCTTGTATTTCTGGGCGATCCCGCTCAGGTGCAGACGAAAGAGCTCCGGCACCCCGGGGAGCAGATAGATCTCCTCCACCGAGATCACCGGATACCAGCTGATCGGCGAGCGAACCAAGACCGCCCCTTCAGGGACGTTCGCGAGCCGCAGCGCCTCCTCGGTGAAGTTCTCCGCGAAGTGGTGACGGACCAGGGCCTCGAGCTCCGGATCGCGGACCACCTCGCGCCCCAGGGCCTTGGCGACGCCGGCGACCGTCACGTCATCGTGGGTGGGGCCGATCCCGCCGGAGGTGAAGAGGGGGCGGAAGCGGCCGAAGCAGGACTGCACCGCCCAGGCGATCTCGTCCACGTCGTCGAGGACGGTGAGGATCCGCTGGAGGGAGACCCCGATCCCCCGCAGGGTGTCCGTGAGGAAGGGTCCGTTGGCGTCTCGGATCTTCCCCGTGAGGATCTCGTCGCCGATCACGATCGCTGCAGCGCCCCTGCTGCCACTCATAGGAACCTCGGGCTGGAGCGAGCTACCGTCCGCCTGCTCCGGGTGGGTGCCCAGGGTAGCGACTGCCAGAGGCGGAAGCAATCGGAGGGTCGGGGTGCGATCGGAGGCTCGCAACGCCTTCGACGCGATCGAAGGAAGACGGAAGGGGCGCGGAGCCGTTATGGTTCGCGCGATGTTCAGCGTTCACAACTTCTGCCGTCGCCTGCTCGACGCCGGCGACCTCGCCACCAAGCTTGCGCCGCCCCTCGCCGAGGATGGAAGCCCCCTCGTCGATCTGCCTGCGGCGCCCCTTCGGATCGATCGCCCCGCCCGCGTTCCGGGGATCCGATTGCACCAGGGCGCGGAGAAGCTCCCCCGCCTGAAGGAGCTGGTCGCCGCGGACGCGCGGGCAGCCACCCTGGCGCGCTTCGCCCACCATGAGCTGCTGGCGGTGGAGCTCTTCGCCTGGGCGCTCCTGCGCTGGCCCGATCTGCCGCCGCCCCTGCGACGCGGCTTCCTCCTCACCCTGGCAGAGGAGCAGGCCCACCTCTCGCTCTACCTCGGTCGGCTGGAGGCGCTGGGGAGCCGCCTCGAAGATCACCGCCTCTCGGACTATCTGTGGAAGCACCTCCCCGCGATCGAGCGCGGCGGCCCCCTCGCCTTCCTCGCGGCGATGGGCCTCACCTTCGAGCAGGCGAACCTCGACTTCAGCCTCCTCTACCGCGACGCCTTCCGCGGCGTGGACGATGAGGAGAGCGCGCTGGTGTTGCAGCGGGTCCACGACGACGAGATCGGCCATGTGAAGCTCGCAGCCCATTGGTTCGGCAGGCTGAAGGCCCCTTCCCGAAGCGACGTCGAGGCGTACGTGGAGGTGATCCCGTTTCCTCTCTCCGCCGCGAGGGCCAAGGGGCGCCGATTCGACGTCGCGGCGAGGCGCAAGGCCGGGCTCTCCGAAGAGATGATCGAACACGTGCGCTCCGCGAGGCCCTACGAGCGCGCGGTCTTTCGCCCAGGGGGCGAGGCGAAATGAGCGGCCCCCACCCGTTCGGGATGCGCCCCCCTTCGCCCCTGACGTCGAGCCTTCGCTGATGGGCCCCACCCTCCTCCCGAACTTCGGCGCCGAGGAAGGCAGGCGGCGGGAGGCCCTCGCCGCCGCGCCGATCCTCGAGGAGGTCGCGGCCCTCTGGCTCGTGATCTTCGGCGCGGACGCAGGCCTCCTGGGGACGCAGTCGTCGCCGCCCTGGCCCGAGGCGCTGGGCCCCCGTCCTGCGCAGCCCGCGTTTCCCTGGCTCGAGCATCGTTCGCGAGGGGTGTCGTGGCTCTCCACGCGGCCCGCGTGGGACGAGCTGCGGGAGGCGGGCGCGGCGCCGGCGATGCCACCGCCCGCCGTGGTGGAGCGGGTGCACGACAAGGGCTTCGCCCTCGAGGTGGCCAGGGAGCACGGCCTGACCCCGACCTGCCTCGAGGGCCACCTGGAGCTCCTCTCCTCCCAGGATCTCTCCACCGGCGTCGCCACCGGGCGGATCGCCGAGTGGCTCGCCAGGCTCCCGCCGTGGGTCCATGGCTCCTGGACCATCAAGCCTCGTCTGGGCAGCAGCGGCAGGGGGCGCATCGGGGGGCGCGACGCCGACTCCATCGAGGTGCGCAGCCGGCTCTCCGCCTCCGCCCTCGCCCGCCTCGCAGCGCGCGGCGGCGCCATCTGCGAGCCCTGGCTCTCACGCTGCAGCGATCTCTCCACCCAGCTGCACATCAGCCGTGCAGGGGCGGTGGAGCTGCTCGGCACCACCCGACAGATCCTGAGCCCCGCAGGGGGGTACCTCGGCAACTGCGGCCTCCTCGATCCCGAGGGCCGCTCCCATTCCGGCTCGCCCTTCGACGAGGGCCTGCGCCCCGCCGCCCTCCTCCTCGGCGAGGCCGCCGCCGGCGCCGGCTACTTCGGCCCCTGCGGCGTGGACGCCTTCACCTTCCTCGGCCCCGGGCAGGAGGAGATCCTCCGGCCCGTCGTCGAGTTCAACGCCCGCTTCACCCTCGGGACCATCGCCCTCGGGCTCGTCCAGCGCGCAAAGGCGGCGGGCCTCCTCGAGGGGATGCGCTCCTACCGCTTCCTGCTGCGGCCCTCTCCTCAGCCGCCTCCTCCCGAGACCGCCGCCGCGCTCCGAGCTGCGGTCCGGATCCCCCTGGGCCGCGAGGCCGTCCTCCTCCTGTCCCCCACCGAGGCCCTCGCCACCTCTCCCTGATCCGACCCAGCTGCGACGGCCGCGCTCCGAGAGACGGAGGACCACGTCTCCACGGAAAGCCCACATCTCCACGGAAAGCCCACGTCTCCACGGAAAGCCCACGTCTCCACGGAACAATCACGTTTCCGAGGAAAGCCCACGTCGGGTCCGGCCCTATCCCGATTGCACAGGCGCGCCCGGCGCCCCGACCAAGCGGGGGCTGGCGATCGGCTCGCAGGTGGCCGGCGCTCCAAGGGGTCTTTCGGGGCGAAGCCTTACAGGGCGCCCGCCTTCGCCCCATCTTGGAGCGGCCATGCGTGAGGTCCGAGGGGTCAACTGGCAGGACCTGAGCTTCGCTGCGGTCTTCGTCGCGACCACGGTCGCCTTCGTCTGGACGGTGGGCCCCTTCCTGGTCCCGCTCCTCATCGCCGCAGCCGTGGTGAGCCTCCTCGCCCCCTTCCACGAACGTCTCGCCCATCTGCTCGGGGACCGCCGCCACCTCTCCTCGGTGCTGGCGGCGATCGCGGTGCTCCTGGTCCTCCTGGTCCCGCTGGGTCTGGTGGGCTTCTACCTGGTGAAGCAGGCGGTGACCCTCTTCACCCAGTGGAGCACCCTCCTGCGCGAGGGCGGCCTCGACGCCCTCCTCGCCGAGGGGCTGGGAGAGAGGCTGCGCCCCCTCCTCTCCCGCCTCGACGCCCTCGGCCTCACCGAGACCCTCCGCTCGACCCTCGAGCAGGCGGCGAGCTACCTCTCCAGCCAGCTCGGCACCCTCGCAGGCACCGTCGCCTCCCTGGTGATCAAGTCCTTCATCCTCGTGATCGGGATGTACTACTTTTTTCTGGATGGCCCCGAGCTGGTGGAGGAGCTGATCGCCTTCGCCCCCCTGGAGCCCCGACACACCCGGGAGGTCTTGATCCAGCTGCGCGCGACCTTGCGAGCGCTCTTCGTCGCGAGCTTCGTGACCGCCGGAATCCAGGGGATCCTCGGCGCGATCGCCTTCGGGATCGCCGGCCTCCCCAACGCCATCCTCTGGGCGGCGCTGATGGCGGTGCTGGGTCTGATCTTCTCCCTCTTCCCCGTGATCGGAACCGGCCTCGTCTACATCCCCGCGGCGATCTGGCTGATGGCCAACGGGAAGGTGGCAGGCGGGATCTTCGTGCTGCTCTGGGGGACGCTGGTCCTCGGCTCGGTGGAGTTCTTCGTAAAGCCGTACTTCGCCAAGGAGCGGGTGCACCTCCACCCCCTTGCGATCTTCCTCACCCTCTTCGGGGGCATCGTGATGCTGGGCCCCATCGGCGTCATCGCCGGGCCGGTGTCGGTCTCCCTGGTGGCCTCGTTCGGAAAGGTCTGGCGCAGGGACATCGTCCCCCAGCTCGCCACCTACCACCCCTGATCAACGCGCCTTCCGATGGGACAGCCGCCGTCGCGCCTCCTGGATGGGGTGTCCGTTGGTGCTGCGCCAGAACGAGTAGGCCGTGTAGATCGCGAAGCCGACGATCAGCGCGAGGATCACCCAATGCTCCACGTGGGTCAGCTGGTCGTGCAGCCTCTCGAGGCGATCGGAGAAGGTCCACCCCAGCCAGAAGACCAGGGGCGTGTTGATGCAGGCCGAGAGGGCGTCCCAGAAGATGAAGCGCTTCAGGTCCATCCGGTTGATCCCGGCGAGGGCAAAGAGGGGCGAGCGGACCCCGGGGATGTGCCGTCCCACGAAGACGGCCAGGCCGCCGCGGCGCCGGTAGAAGTCCTGGAGCTTCTCCAGCCGCTCCGGTGGGAGGAGCTTCTGGAAGCGGGGGTGCCGGAAGGCCGCGCCGCCGAGCTTGCGCGCGGTGAGGAAGAGGATGACGTCGCCGACGACCACCCCGAGGTAGCAGACGGCGAAGGCGATCCACCAGATGGTGAAGCCCTCCCGCGAGAAGGCCCCCGCGGTGAGGACGACGAGCTCCTCCGCGACGGGCGCCCCCAGCCCCGCCGAGATCAGGAGGAGGAAGAAGATCGGGTAGGAGCCCCGCTCCAGGAGGGCCTGAAAGAACGCGAACGGAAGGATCAGGCGCTCCATCCCCTGCGGGCCTCCTCCCCTCGATTGGGGAGAGAACGATACGCACGAGTGAAACGCGACGCAGTCCATCTGCGGCGGGACCCGGCGCCTCCACAGAGACTTCGGCCGTCGTCGATCCCCGTCCCGGAGCACCGGTCACGTACCGGCCACCGGCGAAGCGCCCCTCGCGCGCCTACCTGCGGCGACGGAGCCTCCGCTCCACCTCGGTCCAGATGTCCTCGGCGACCTCGTCGATCGTCTGGCTTCCATCCAGGATCCGGACCCGCTGGCTCCTGCCCCGCGCCTCGATCTCCCGGTCGTAGGCGCGCTCGATCCGCCGCTGCTGGGCGAGGGTCTCGAAGAGCTCCCCCTTGCCGGGGGTGGCGGCCTGCCTCCGCTTCAGCGCTGCCTCCGCGCGGACCCGCAGGAAGAAGGTCAGGTCCGGCGCTGCGGCGTAGCGGTTGATCTCCGCCACCCACGCCGCCGGGTTGTCGAGGCTCTGGTAGGCGAGCGAGGAGAGCACGTAGCGATCACATATCACGTGGATCCCTGCCTCCACCTTGGGCTGGATCACGCAGGCCAGGTGGTCGAGTCGATCCGCGGCGAAGAGGAGCGCGAGGGAGCGACGATCCCAGGCCTCCCCCCGGTGCCCCACCAGACGCCCTGCGAGCATCATCCGGATCTGGGATCCGATGGGGCCACTGGAGGGCTCCGCCGTGAAGTGCGCCCGCTCCCCCGCGTCCTCGAGCCTGCGGGCGAGGCGCTGGGCCTGGGTGGTGGTGCCGGCGCCATCGAGCCCCTCCAGGACGATGAAGAGGCCCTTCTTCGTCGCTGCCTGCATCAGACCACCCGCATCCCGCAGCGGGGACAGAAGCGGCTCGATCCTTCCCGCCAGGGCGTGGAGCAATAGCGACAGACCACGGGACCCCGACCGGTGGGAGCTTCGATGGGGGCCAACGGCGTTGGCTCGATCTCCAGCTCCGGATCCCGGAGCGGCGGCGGCTCCCCCGGATCGTCGATCAAGGTGGGCTCGAGGCCCTCCACCGTCCCTGCCGCAGCGGGGACCTCCGTACCCTCGTCCACCAACGCGGTGAGCTCGAGGCCGTCGACGGGGGGGACGTGGGCGTCCCCCCCGTCCCCGAGGCTGGTGAGCTCCAGCTCCGGCAAGGTCTCCGTCACCAGCCCGGCGGCGGTGGAGCGCTCATGAAGGGGCCGCCCGCAGACGGCGCAATCCCACGCGTTGGGTTGCCGGGTGTGGCAGACTTGGCAGACGATGAGTTGAACGGTCATGGAAGCGTTTGCGTCCGAGGCCGCGCGCCCTTACGGGACGCGAGCGACCTGCGAAGGGTCGACGGGTTCGCGAGGAAACTTAGCACGCCGCACCGCCCAAGGTGCAGCTCTATGAGGAAGCGATGAGCGACGACATCATGGGCGGCTCGCGATCGGGCGACGAAGCGAAGAGCGCCGATCGATGGCTCCAGCGTGGCGAGGCGCTCCTCCATCATTGGTTCGGTGACGAGGAGGACGGCTGGAAGGTGTCGCCCGATCGCTTTCGTCTCTGGTTCGAGAAGAGCGACGAGACCGACGCGGAGCTCCGCGATCGCTTCGGCGACCTCGCGGCGATGGCCCACGCTGGAGAGCTGGATCATTGGTCGGAGCAGCCGCGCAGGGGGTTGGCGCTGGTGCTCCTCCTCGATCAGCTGCCGCGCAACCTCCACCGGGGGAAGCCGGAGGCGTTCGCTTCCGATCCCAAGGCGCTGAAGCTGGCCCGCCTGATGATCGCCCGCGGCGACGACCGCAAGCTGCGCCCGGTGGAGCGGCCCTTCGTCTACCTCCCCCTCGAGCATGCGGAGGATCGAGTGGCGCAGCAGCAGAGCGTCTCGCTCTTTCGCGCCCTCGCTGCAGAGGCCCCCGACTACGCGCGGGCGGCGTACGACCTCTACGTGGACTACGCCGTCCGCCACCAGGTGATCGTCGAGCGCTTCGGCCGCTTCCCCCACCGGAACGCGATCCTTGGCAGGCCCAGCACCCCCGAGGAGGAGATCTTCCTCACCCAGCCCAACTCTTCGTTCTGAGGGGTTCCGAGCGGTTCAGCCCACTTGGGCCAGGCTCATCCGCGTGGCGAAGCGCTCGAAGACCTCTCGCTTCAGCAGGCGGTGCGCGGGATCGGCGAGGTCGGGATCCCGGCGGACGAGGGCGAAGGCGTCGGCGCGAGCCTGCTCGAGGAGGCGCGCGTCCCGGGAGAGATCGGCGAAGTCCAGCTCGGGCAGCCCGGCCTGGCGGGTCCCGAGGAACTCGCCGGGGCCCCGGATCTCCAGGTCGGCGGCGGCGATGCGGAAGCCGTCGTTGCTCTCCTCCATGACCCGCAGCCGCTCCCGCGCGCGGCCCTCGCCCCCGTGGTCGATCAGGAAGCAGAAGCTCTTCGCCGCGCCCCGCCCCACCCGGCCCCGCAGCTGGTGAAGTTGTGACAAACCAAAACGCTCTGCGTGTTCCACCACCATCGCGGAGGCGTTGGGCACGTCGACCCCCACCTCGACCACCGTGGTGCTGACGAGGAGGTCGATCGCGCCGGCGCGGAACGCCTCCATCACCCGATCCCGCTCCTCGGACTTCATCCTCCCGTGGAGGAGCTCGAGGCGCTTGTCGGGGAAGCGCTCCCGGAGGGCGGCGAGGCCGCGGGTGGCGTCCTCGAGGTCGCTGTGCTCGCTCTCTTCGATCAGGGGATAGACGACGTAGGCCTGTCGGCCCTCGCCGAGCTGACGCTGGATCTGCTCGTAGACCTTCTCCCGCCCCTTGGAGCTGACGACCTTGGTGGCGATCGGTGTTCGCCCGGGGGGCAGCTCGTCGATGACGGTCTGGGTGAGCTCGCCGTGGAGCACCAGCGAGAGGGTGCGGGGGATCGGCGTCGCGGTCATCACCAGCACGTCCGGGCGCAGCCCCTTTCCGATCAGCTCCGCCCGCTGCTCCACCCCGAAGCGATGCTGCTCGTCGATCACCACCAGCCCCAGCTCCTGGAAGGCGGAGCCCTCCGAGACGAGGGCGTGGGTGCCGATGGCGATCCGCGCCTCTCCGGAGGCGAGCCTGCGCCTGGCGTGGTTCAGCTCCCGCTGGCCCCTGCCCGTTGCCAGGAGGGCCACCTCGATCCCCCTGCCCTCCAGGAGTTTCGCGAAGCTGCGGTGGTGCTGCTCCGCCAGGAGCTCGGTGGGTGCCATCAGCGCCGCCTGGCGGCCGTCCTGCACCGCCAGGAGGCAGGCCACCAGCGCGACAGCGGTCTTGCCGGATCCAACGTCGCCCTGCAGGAGGCGGTTCATCGGCGACGGCGACGCCATGTCGGCGGCGATCGCCTCGATGGCCCGCTGCTGGGCGCCGGTGGGCTCGAAGGGCAGGACCTCGAGGGCCTGGGCGATCCGCTTCGGGGAGGTGTCGAAGCGATGGCCGGGCTCCACCTGGATCCCCCGCGCCTTCAGGGCGAGCCCGACCGAGAGGAGCAGGAGCTCCACGTAGGCCAGGCGACGGTGCCCCGGGGAGGCCCCTGCCAGGAGCGCCTCCACGTCGGCGTCCTGCCCGGGGAAGTGCAGACTCCGCAAGGCCTCCGGTTCCGAGATCAGCCCCCGCTCCGCCAGGAGGCCGGGCGGGAGGATCTCGGGGAGCACCTCGACCCGCTCGTCGAGGAGCTGCCTGGCGAGGGAACGGATCCGCCCCTGCCCCAGCTCGTCCATCCCCCGGTAGACCGGCACGATCCTGCCCGCGTTCAGACCCAGCGAGGCGGCGCCTCCCTCCTGCTCCTCCACCTCCTCCAGATCCGGATGGGCGATCTGCTTCTGCCCGCCGAAGAGCTTCACGTCCCCCCAGGCGAAGAAGCGCTTTCCCGGCGCGAGGCGCTTCAGCGTGGAGGCCCAATAGCGGAAGAAGGTGAGGACCATCCGGCCGGACGGATCCTCCACCGTCACCCGCAGCATCTTCTTGCGGGCGCGGGGGATGAAGATCTCCTTGGCGTCGACCACCTGCACCAGCACGAGCCCCTTGGCCCCCGGGACCAACTCGCGGATCGTCGCCAGCCTGCGGCGGTCCTGGTAGCCCCGCGGCAGGTTGTAGAGGACGTCACCCACCGTGTGCAGGCCCTTCTTGCCGAAGGCCGCGGCGAGCTGGGGGCCGACGCCGCTGCATCCCTCGAGGGGCTGGCCCAGAAGCTCCTTCGCAAAGGCGGGGACGCCGATCCGCGAGCGGCCGCTCCCCTCCTCCCCGCCGCCCGAATCCGCTGCCTTCGGGCCCGCCTTCGCCTTGCGAGATCCGGTGGCGGCTGCGCGGGTCTGGCGGGCTGGTTTGGACTCCGGCGGCGTGAGGCGGAAGGGCTGCGGCCCAGGGTCTCCCCCGCGCGGCGAAACAGCCGCTGCCGCCCGGGGAGACGAAGCTCCGCCGGGGCCTCGGGGAGGAGGCGCCCCCCTCTCCCCGCCTGACTGGGGGACAGTCGCTGCCGCTGCCAGCTCAGGAGGGAGCGGGATCAAGGTGCCGAGGACCTGCAGCACCTCCCGCCCTGCGGCGACCCGCGCCGCGTCCACCTCCGCGTCGAAGCGGTGGGCGGCGGCGATCAGCGCGTCGAGCCGTTCGGGATCGTCCCCCGCCGCACGGGCGCGGGCGCCGAGCTGCTCCACGAGCCTGCCCAGATCGCGCAGGTTCGCCGCCCGCGCGAAGCCGTCGCGGGCCACGAAGCGCAGGGGGACGAAGAGCTCAGCCAGCGGGTTCGACACTCGGACCATCCCGTCGATCGAGGTCGATCGGAGATTCTCGCGGAGGGATCAGGCGCCCTCTGCCACCGTCTCCTCGTCCTCCGAGTAGGATACCTCGAGGATCTCGTACTCGCGGATCCCGCCCGGGGCATTCACCTGCACCTCGTCTCCGACGTGCTTTCCGATGAGGGAGCGGGCGATCGGGCTGGTGATCGAGATCAGCCCCTTCTTCAGGTCTGCCTCGTACTCGCCGACGATCCGATAGGTGACGATCCGCTCGGTCTCCTGATCCTCGAGGCGGACCTTGGCGCCGAAGACGATCCGATCGCCCGAGAGCTGGGAGACGTCGATCACCTCGGCCCTGGCGAGCCAGTCGTCGAGCTGCTGGATCCGCCCCTCGATGTGGCTCTGCTTCTCCTTGGCGAACTTGTATTCGGCGTTCTCCGAGAGATCGCCGTGGTCTCGCGCCACCTCGATCTCCCGCACGATGGACGGGCGCTCCACCGTCTTCAAGTGCTTGAGCTCCTCGGTCAAGCGCGCCTTTCCAGCCACGGTCATGGGGATCTTGTCTGACATAACTCGCCCGGAAAACGAAACCGGTTCCACAAAAGGAAGCGGCCGGATCCGGGGCACCGGATCGGCCGCTCTGCAGGATGAAGAATGGCTCCAAGTCTGCCGAACCATCCCTTGGGTGTCAACGGCAGACCACGCTGACGGTGCGAACCGCCCCGCACCTTCCCGGGTGGCTCCCGCCTCCGCCGCCCCCTACCCCTCGAAGTAGGCCTGCAGGGGGCGGACCTCCGGCTCGATTCCCCCGCTCATCGCCTCGAGGGTGTCCACCGCAGCCCGGGCACCCGAGATGGTGGTGTAGTAGGGGATCCCGCGGTTCAGGGTCTCCCGCCGGATCGAGTAGCTGTCCGCGAGCTCCTTCTTGCCGGCGGTGGTGTTGATCACGAACTGGATCTCTCCGTCGAGGATCTTGTCCACCACGTGGGGCCGCCCCTCTGCCACCTTGTACACCTTGTCCGCGGTGATCCCCTGCTCGGCGAGGTAGGCTGCGGTCCCCTTGGTGGCGATCAGCTCGAAGCCCAGTGCGGCGAGGCGCCGGGCGAGCTGCGCGGCCACGGCCTTGTCCTCGTTGCGAACGGAGACGAAGCAGCGTCCGCTCCTGGGGAGGGCGTTCCCTGCGGCGAGCTGGCTCTTCCAGAAGGCCCGGGGGAAGTCCACGTCGATCCCCATCACCTCGCCGGTGCTCTTCATCTCGGGCCCGAGGATCGGATCCACCCCGGAGAACTTGATGAAGGGGAAGACCGCCTCCTTCACCGCGGAGTGGTTGAGGCGAGGCCTGTCGGGGAGCCCGGCAGGGAGCGGGATCCCGAGCTGGGCCAGCGCCGCCAGCTTGGCCAGCGGCACGCCGGTGGCCTTCGCCACGAAGGGCACGGTGCGGGACGCCCTCGGGTTCACCTCCAGCACGTAGACCTCCCCCTCCTGCACCGCGAACTGACAGTTCATCAGCCCCACCACCCCGAGCTCCCGGGCCATGGCGAGGGCCTGCTCCTCGATCTTCCGCACGATGGGATCGGGGAGCGAGTGAGGGGGCAGCGCACAGGCGGAGTCCCCGGAGTGAACGCCGGCCTCCTCGATGTGCTCCATCACCCCGCCCACCACCGCGCGCTCGCCGTCGCAGACCACGTCGATGTCCACCTCGACCGCGTCCCGCAGATAGCGATCGATCAGCACCGGCCGCGCCTCGGAGGCGCTGACCGCGTGGGCGAGGTAGGCCTCGAGCTGCACCTCGTCGTGGCAGATCTCCATGGCCCTGCCGCCGAGGACATAGGAGGGCCGCACCATCACCGGGTAGCCGATGCGGCTGGCGACCACGAAGGCCTCGCCCGCCGAGCGGGCCATGCCGTTGGCGGGCTGCTGCAGCCCCAGCTTCTCCACCAGCCTGCCGAAGCGGTCGCGATCCTCGGCCCTGTCGATGGCGTCGGGGGAGGTCCCCAGGATCTTCACCCCCGCCTGCTCCAGGGCCACCGCCAGCTTCAGCGGGGTCTGTCCGCCGAACTGCACCACCGCGCCCAGGGGCTTCTCGATCCGGGCGATCTCGAGGACGTCCTCGAGGGTGAGGGGCTCGAAGTAGAGGCGGTCCGCGGTCTCGTAGTCGGTGGAGACCGTCTCCGGGTTGCAGTTGACCATGATGGTCTCGAAGCCCGCCTCCTCCAGCGCGTAGCAGGCGTGGACGCAGCAGTAGTCGAACTCGATACCCTGGCCGATCCGGTTGGGGCCGCCGCCCAGGATCATCACCTTCTTGCGGTCGGTGGGCCTGGCCTCGCACTCCTCTTCGTAGGTCGAGTAGAGGTAGGCGTGGCGGCTCTCGAACTCGCCGGCGCAGGTGTCGACCCGCTTGAACACGGGGTGTACGCCGAGCTCACCGCGTACGATCCGCACGCCCGCCTCGGTCTTCCCGGCGAGGAAGGCGAGGCGCTTGTCGGAGAAGCCCAGGCTCTTCAGCTCCCGCAGCCGCTCCGCGTCGCCCAACCCCTCCTCCGAGATCCGGGACTCCTCTCGGACGATGGCGCGGATCTCGCGCAGGAACCAGGGATCGATCGCGGAGATCTCGTGGATCTCGTCCACGTCGAGGCCGGCCCGGAACCCTTCCGCCACCCAGAAGATCCGCTCGGCGGTGGACCTTCGCACCCCGTCGCGGATCGACTGGAGCTCGTCGGCGGAGTAGGAGGCCCCAGGCCGCTTCCCCAGCGGCGACTCCAGCCCGTAGCTGTCCATCTCGGTGGAGCGCAGGGCCT
>Ga0180215_1000130_pt1 | contig 111522 bp, 105 predicted proteins | sample eDN3rd37CBELigBY_FD_128871 | JGI IMG/M metagenome (GOLD analysis project Ga0180215, IMG submission 128871) | Enriched backyard soil microbial communities from Emeryville, California, USA - eDNA 3rd pass 37_C BE-Lig BY (version 2) (version 2) | ecosystem: Environmental > Terrestrial > Soil >... | reverse complement strand
GGCCTCCATCTCTCTCAGTTTTGTGCGGAATATCATCCGCCTGGCCGGCTCGATGCCTGGCCCCGCCGATCTCCGGCCGGACGACCTCTCCCCTTTTCGCCGAGGAATCGGAACTTTTCCCACGCATGGCTCGCTTCGACGCCGGCGCTCGCTTCGGCGCGCCAGGCGGCCGCAACCACGGCCCCTCAGAGGATCAAGAGCGGAAAGGGCGATGCAGGATGCCTGACTCGGTCAAGATCAAGCCGCCCGATCACGATGCGATAGCCTCCACGTTGAGCGCTGCGGACGACCGGGTCGTCCTGTCCCATTGGCTTCCTCCGCGATGGGGCGTCATTCCCCAGATCAGGATCGGCCGGCGCTGGTTCAACATCCTCTGGAGCATCCCGATCGGGGCGGCCGGGCTGGTCCTGCTGATCGCGCTGGCCCAAAGCTTGCGGGAACTGCCCGGCGTTCAGGCCTTCATCAGGGCTTATCCCGGCATCGCGCAGGCAGCCCCTTCGGTCGATACGGGATTCCCGATCTGGCTGCAGGTGCAGCATTTCCTCAACATGCTGTTCATGATGTTCATCATCCGGGCCGGCATCCAGATCCTCGCCGATCACCCGCGGCTTTACTGGAATCGCCATTGCACGCCGGGCACGGAGTGGTTCCGCTTCCAGCGGCCGGTCCCCCAAGGCCGCGTCTGGACCGCGAAGGATGATTCGGTCACGCTGCCGACCTGGCTCGGCATTCCGGGGCTTCGCCACAGCATCGGCCTGGCCCGCTGGTGGCACTTCACGCTGGATCTCCTGTGGCTGCTCAACGGCGTGGCCTTCTATGTTCTGCTGTTCACGACGAACCAGTGGCTGCGCCTGGTTCCCATCACGTGGGATGTGTTTCCGAACGCGCTGTCGACCGCCGTGCAATATGCCTCGCTCGACTTTCCGGTGGATCATAGCTGGACGCGCTATAACGGGTTGCAGCAGCTCAGCTATTTCATCACGGTCTTCGTGGCGGCGCCGGTTTCGATCGTCACCGGCCTCCTGCAAAGTCCCGCCATCTCGAACAGGCTGGGGCTTCTCGGAACGGTGCTGAACAGGCAAGTCGCCCGGTCGATCCACTTCCTGTCCTTTGCGTGGTTCGTGCTCTTCATCCTGGCGCACGGGATCATGGTGTTCGTCACCGGCATCCGCGAGAACACCAACCACATGTTCGCCGGGGTCGAAAGCGCCGGCTGGATCGGGTTCCCGGTCTTCGTCGCCGCGATGGGGATCGTCGCCGTGGCCTGGTGGGCCGCCTCGCCGTTCACGCTGCGCCACGCCCGGCTCGTCCAGAAGACCGGCCGCTTCATGATCGGCTGGATCAAGGCGCTGTCCGAATGGTGGGAGCCCACCGCGCAGATGATGGAGAAGGACATTTCCCCCTTCTTCTGGCCCAACGGCACGATGCCCAGCTCAGAGGAATACGATCGGCTCGTGGCGGAAGGGTTCGCGAGCTATCGGCTGCGCGTCGGCGGCCTGGTCGAAAACCCGGGTGCGTTCTCGCTCGCCGATCTCAAGGCGATGCGGAAGCAGGAACAGATCACCACGCACTTCTGCATCCAGGGCTGGTCGGGCGTGGCGAAATGGGGCGGCGTCCCGATGCGCGACATCCTCGATCGGGTGAAGCCCTTGCCCGGCGCGCGCTATGCCATCTTCTATTCATTGGCGGACGGTTCGGAGGGCGGGCGCTATTACGATGCGCACGAACTGTTCAACATGTACGATCGGCTGACGATCCTCGCCTACGAGATGAACGGCGATCCCGTCAGCGTGCTTCACGGCGCGCCGTTGCGCCTGCGCTGCGAGAACGAACTGGGCTTCAAGATGGTGAAGTGGATCGCGGCGATCGAACTGGTGCATGACTTCGCCGATCTTGGCGCCGGCCAGGGCGGCTATAACGAAGATCATGAGTTTTACGGATATCGGATGCCGATCTGATTGCCGGCCGCGCCTAGACGGCCGCCGGGCCGGCGATCATGGCCCGATATCGGAATTGGACGGCCGCAGGAGATGGCTCTGGCTCTCCGGATGGCCGAGCGCAGTGGCTACGCGGTCATTCCAGCCATAGGGATCGGCGCGAATGACGGGCTCGCCCTCCTGGTCGAACAGCACGGTCTGATACAGAAGCCTGACCGGGATTTCATGCGGGAGGGGGACGAAGCTCTCCTTCCCTGTCGCGCGGGCGCGTTGCCATTGATCCGTGACACCCTCGTCCCGCGCGAGCATCTCGGCGAAACCGAGTGCATCCTCCACGCGGACGCAGCCATGGCTGCGCTGGCGCTGCACCTCGCCGAACAGCTGCTTGGCCGGCGTATCGTGAAGATATATCTGATGATCGTTCTTCATGTCGAACTTCACCAGCCCGAGCGAGTTCTGCGGCCCCGGCTGCTGGACGATCCAGCCGTCCTTCCAGACCATATTGTTGCGGCGCAGGTAGCCGGCCCCCTTCCCCTCGATCTCCTTCGACTGGATCGAGCGGGGGACGGTCCAGGTCGGGTTCGCCACCAGGCGATAGATCGGCGAGCCAAGCTGCGGCGTCTCGGTTTCCGGCTTGCCGACCACCACCTTCCGCGTGTCGACCGCCTTGCCATCGCGCCAGTAAGTCAGCCTTGCGGAAGCCAGGTTGACGTCGATGCGCGTGGCAGGCGGGTCGCGATCGAGCCAGCGCATGCGCTCCATGGCCACCGCGATGGCCCGGGCCTTGTCGGCATCGGTGAGATTGAGGATTTCCAGCGTGTCATTGCCGATCACGCCATCGGGATCGATGCCATAGTCGGCCTGCATCCGCTGCACCGCGCGAACGGTCGCGGCATCATAGCGCTCGCTTCCATCGGCCTGCGCGAGATAGTCCGACGCCCGCAGCTGGTGCTTGATGGCCGGCATCCGCTTGTCGCTGGTGCCGGGTTTCAGCGGTTCCCCAGAAGGCGGAATCGCTGGCGTCGAGCCTTCCGCCGCTCGCAGCGCGAGATAGGCGGCGGACAGCTTGCGATAGCTGTCATCCTGCGGAGCGAGGCTGTCGAACCACTTCCCGATATCGCCCTTCGCCAGCGCCCGGGCCAGCCCCGCGCGCAAGTCCGGATGGGGGCGCGGCACGGAGTAGATCGAGAACAGCTTGTTCGGATCGACGGCCCCTTGCGCCAGCGCAGCGGCATAGCGAAGCGCGCTTTGCGTGAGCGCTTCCTGGCCTTCGGCGCTGTCGGGTGTACCTTCCACCGCGAAGCGCATGTGATCGAGGCCGTGGGCCGCGCGCTGGCCGATCGCGTCCCGCAACTGCCGGGCCGCCGATTTGCTCCAAACGATATTCTGTTCGCCAGCACTGGTTGATTGCTGAGATCCACTGAACAGGCCGTCGCAGCCGGTGAGTGTGAATGACAGGATCAGCAACGAATGGGCAATCACACCTCGGCGCACAAATATCTCCTTGCAGGATTTGGGATAACTTCGCCGCAAGGCCGCGGTTCCGGCGCCGGACAGCACCGGGTCGCAAGCGCGCAAGTGGGAGTGGGAAAGGGGCCGATGGCGGCCGAGCCGCCCGTTATGCCCGCCCGGCGTAGATCAGCCGGCCTTGCCCGAGATGATCGAAAACGCTCGCCAGGTCTTTCTCGTCCACGGCAAAGCACCCCTGGCTGCGCCCCAGTTTCCCTTGGGAACGCAGCAAGTCTGCGCAGGCATACCAGGCGCCGTGAATGACGATCGCGCGATCGAAGGCATTGTCGTTCGTCGGATCGAGGCCCGCGAGCCGCTGCGAGCGCCCGTGCTTGCCGACGTAGTACTCACCGGTCACGAAGGCGCCTTCGCTCGAAGCATTGGAGCCGAAGGCGTTGGAAAAGCGCTGGACGAAGCCGGTATTGCCGGGATCGGATCCCGCGCCATGCGCGACAAGAAGGGACGGCTTCTTGCCGCCCTCGATATCGAGGAAATGAAAGCGCGGCTCGGACGATGGCGCGGAAAAATCGATGATCGCCATGCGATCTTTCCGCTTGATCGCGGCGGAATGCTGATCGAGCGCGGCGAGCGCGCGCCGGAACAGGCCCGGATCGAGCGAACCCGGCCGCATCTGCGGCACCTCGCTTCGCGGCACGGCGCGCGCAACGCCTTCCCCGTGGCGTTCAGGGGGAAAGAGAAGGCTGGAGGAGGACGAGGTGAGCGCACCCGTGGCCATCACTGCGCCTGATATGATCGCGCTCCGCCGGCTGAGGCGGACAGGCTGGTCAATCATCCAAGGGAATATAAGCCTGTCACCTGCCTCTTTGAAGGGCGGCGGGAACCCCTGATCCCCCATCTGCCTCGATCGGCCGATTTCGGCGCAAGCCACTGGCCAATCCCGGCGGCCCGTCAGGGCTGGGTGATCCCCGGCGCGATGGGCCAGCCTCCCAGTTCCTGCTCCGGCGAGAAGACGCGCATATAGGCCTGAACCATATGGATCTGCCCGTCGTAGACCTTGAACATCTCCCATGCGGTCAGCTTGTCCGAGCCGGGGCCGCTGCGGTTCCACGACAGGCGCATCATGACGATCCCCATGCGCTCGTCCACCACGATGTCGCGCACCGTGACCCTGCCCAGGCGCTCGAAGATGGCGAGGGACTGATTGCCGATATCCTCGCAGCCGGGGGCGAAGGTGCAGCCGGGGCCGGCCATGAGGGCGCCGTTCTCCAGGCGATAGGCTTCGGGGGCGAAAGGCGTGCCGACAGCGTTGAACGTCTTCGCGCTGCTGAGGCCGCGGGGATAGTGCATTGCGATCTCGATCGCCTGTTCGCGCGGCGCCAGCCGTGCGGGCGCCGGGGCGATGTTCATGGCCTTGGCCGCCGCGCCGCTGTAGGCGTCGATGGCGAAGATCATGCCGTCCGCGCGGCTGCGCGTGGTCACCAGTTCCAGCTCGCTGAGCCTCTGGTCGCCATCGACCTTGGCCCGCACCACCAGAATGATCGGCGCGCCGGCTTCCTCCACCATGACGGCGGTGACGGCCTGGCCTGTGCGTTCGTCCAGGGTGTCCTGGCGATAACCGCGCAGCTTCGTCACCGAACGCACCAGACCGACCTGGTCCAGCGGCTTCTCCACGGCATCTTCAGTGACACGCAGGGTGGGAGCGACCGCCAGCTTGCCGACGTCATGTTCGACAAGGGCATAAAGCACCTCGGTGACCTTGCCGCGCAGGCACTCGCGGTCGCAGGCAGCTGCCGCGCTGGCGGGTCCGGCGGCCGGCTGCGCGACAGCAGCAGTGGCCGAAAGAAGCAGGCACAGCGCAAGTAGGCGTTTCATCGATCTATCCCCCTGGGTGGCGAGTCTCGGGCTCGGCTCGATCCCCTGTAGCCGCCAAGAGGGCCGTTCTTCAAATAGTGTCGCTGCCCGGCAAGATCGACGATCCCCTGGCGGCCCCTAAACCGCTATCGCCCCATCGACCGATCGCCCCGAGGCTTGCCGCCTGCGCCCGAAAAAACACGCCGGAGCCCAGGGGCTCCGGCGTGTCCGATGGGCCTGCCCGGAGGTCGGCGCGGCAAGGGGTTTTCGGGGGGCACATGCCGCGCCCGGACAGGTCCGCTCGAGGGTGTCGTCTAGAAGCCCATGCGCATCGTTCCACGCAGCGACAGGGCGGTGCGGTCGTGCCGGTCTTCCGCGCCCACTTCGCCGCCGATCTCGAACAGCGAGCCGCCGCCCACCGCGCGCAGGCGGGCGTACCAGCCGCTGGCCGTCTGCTCCGGGTCCAGCGTGAACGGCGTGCCGCCGCCGAAATGGGCCGTAGTGGCGCCCAGCGATCCGCCGACGATCTCGCGCCAGCCGCCTTCGGTTTCCAGCCGGAACCAGGTGCCATCGCTGGTGCTCGGGCGCACCGGGCTGCCGCCCTGGCCGACGAAATCGATGCCCAGCGTCAGCCCGCCGTTGACCGCGAATTCGTCGCTCGTGCGATCTTCCACGACCAGCTTCAGGGCATCGCCCCCGTCCTTGTCGGTATAGCCGTTTTCGGACAGGCGGATGTAATCGAAGCTCACCGCCGGGCGGAAGAAGAAGCTGCCCCCACGGCCCTCATAAGCCATGCCGCCGGTCGCGGTCAGCAGGGTGCCGCTCCAGTCGCTATGCACGGTCATGTCCACATTCTCGCCATCGGCGGTTCCGCGGAACGTGCGCCGGGCGTTGAAATCCACCCGGCCGATCGAACCCCGGCCGAACGCGCTGAAGCCGCCCCACTTGCCGCGCCAGTAACCGGCTAGTTCATAGGTGTCGGACACCACGCGGTTCAGGTCGCTGCCGTTGTCGTAATCGTTCCAGAACCAGTTGGCGGAGGCGCCGAAGCTGCCGATCATGGTGTCGATCTCCGCCCCGGCGGAGAACCCGAAGCCGCCGAGGTCGTAGGCGGCCGTCGGCCCCTCGTCCTTGTCGCTGCTCCACGCCGCGGTGCTGAACAGGATGTCCACCCCGCCCACTGAATAGACCGGGCTCTGCGGATCGGCGACCTGTCGGGCGAAGGCCCGCGTGCCCAGGCTCACGCCTTCGAACGCGCCGCCCGCATGGTCGGGCAGCATTTGCCGCACGGTGCCGCGGAACAGATCGCCGTCGGTGATGCCCAGGAACACGCCTTCGACATCCTCGTCCCGCCCGATCGCGGCGTAGATCGCGTCATAGGCGGCCGCCTGCGAGCGATTGAGGCCGAGTTCCGTCGCGGTGCGCCGCGCGACATCGACGGCGATGGTGTTGGGCGCCGCGTCTTCCGCCACGCTTGCCTTGAACATGAAGGGGATCAGCGCGGTGCTGGTCTCGAGATCGTCCAGGCCACTGATCGAGCCCGCTTGCAGCACGACATAGCGGCCTTCCGCATCTTCGACATTGCCCAGCCGGACAGCCAGCTTGGCCCCGTCGGCGAAGCTGGCGTCGCCGGCGATGTTGTAGAACGTGCCTTCGCCCTCGGTCTTGTTGAGCGTCGCCAGCAGGACGCCGCCCGAACCGACGGTCAGCGATCCGATCGAGACCGGCCCGGCAAGGTCCAGCCCGCCGCTGGTGACGTTCACCGCGAGATTGCCGGCGTTGACCAGGCTACCGGAAAACACCGCCGATCCGCCGATCGTCAGCGCATCCGCCCCGCCGCCGAAATCGACCTTGCCGTTGAACCGCGAAGTTCCCGCCAGGCTCAACACGTCAGCCCCGGCGCCGAAGGTCACATTGCCGGTATGCACGGCATCGCCCGAAAGCTTCATCGTATTATTGCCGCCGCCGAAATTCACGGTGCCGGTCACTGTGCCGTCCGCCACGTCGAACACATCGTTGCCGCTGCCGAACCGCACCGCACCGACGATCGAAGGGGCGGTGATGCCGGCGCCCACCTGCGTCTGCCGCACGGTGACGCCAGTGGTGTTGGCGGACAGGTCTATGGCCACGTTGCGGCCCGAATCCGCCGCGGCCCCGCTGGCCGAGATCATGCCGCTGTTCTCGATCAGCGTCAGGCCCCCGCCAAGATCGAGGATCGCGGTGGCCGAACCTTTTTCGCCGGCGGCCGCCTTGATGGCGCCGCTGTTGCGCAGCGTCGGCACGTTCGCGCCCACGTCCACCTGGACGGCATTCGCCTTCGCGCCGTCCGCATTGCCCGTGGTCGCGCTGACGCTGCCCGAGACATGCGCCTGCGGCGTCGAGGCGCCGCTGCCGAAACGCAGGGCCGTGGCGCCGGCATCCTTGGACGAAGCCGTAACGCTGCCGGAAATGCCCACGCCATTGGCGATGGTCACCGCGCCGCCGCGCCCACCGATCACCAGCCCGTTGCCGTCCACGCCCGTATAGACGCCCTGGCCCGAAACCGTGCCTTCGACGATCAGGCCGAACCCGCTGGCCGTGCCGGCGACCGCGCCGATGCTGATCGCGCGATCAGTGGCGCCGACGACCATGGCCGGCGCGCTGCCGAATGCCGTGACGAGGGCAGTGCCTTCGTCCTTGTCGGGGATGCCATCGTCATCCTCGTCGTCATCCGTGGTGCTGTTGTCCTTGGGAGGCACGGCGAGCACGATCCCGCCGGTCACGTCGCCTTCGATCATCAGCGCGGACCCCCCTTGCAGCAAGTCGTCCGCGTCGAGCTTGGAGGGATCGCTGGGTGCCGAGGTATAGCGATAGCCGCTGGAGCTGATCGCCCCCTGGATCACCATGGCCCCGGTCACGTCCCCGGTGAAGCGCGCGGCCACGGCATCCTCGCCCCGGGCGGAAACCACGCCGGCCAGGCGGACATCACCGGTGATCGCATCCGCGCGCACGCCCACGGTCCGGTCGCCCGTCACCACGGTCGTCCCGTTATGCGTCAGCGCGCCCGCCAGCGGGCCGCCCAGCCAGATACCGGCCGAATCGTTGCCTTTCACGGTGATCGTGCCGCTGTTGACGATCTTGCCGCCGTGCGCGCCATCGGTGCGGATGCCGAACCGGTTGGAGCCGAGCGCGAAGGGCCCATCCAGGTCACCATCGTTGTCGGTGTCGGTCGGCGCATAGGGCTCATCGATGGTGATCGTGCCGGAATTGACGATGTCCCCGCTGGCCCCCGCCACGGCGACGATGCCGGCTGAATCGTTGGCATTGCCGATGGCGATCGCGCCCCCATTGGTCACGGCGTGATTGCTGTCCTGGGTCACCGCGGTTCCACTCGCGGGCTTCACCGATCCATCCTTGGTGATGGTGATCGCATCCGCCGCGCCGTTCTTGATCGTGGAGGTCTTCAGCGGCTGGGTGATGGCGGTGGCAATGGTTTCGGCGGAAGCGGGCGCGGCAAGCGCGAAGATGGCGGTGCCGGCAAGCAGGTAATGGCGCATGGATCCCCTCACAGATCGGTCTCTACGATCCACGAGACGGAGCCATGACGCCGTAACCTTGGCGACCGGCGAAAAAAATCAGAACGTGGCGTCGATCCCGATACGCACCGTGCGCGGGCGCAGCGGCGTGGTCTGGTCGCGGCCAATGGCGAACGGCGTGCCCAGGGCGAAGCGATTGCCTTTCGCATCGGTGAGGTTGGTCACGCTGAGCGTCAGACCCAATGCCTCGCGGCCCAGGCGCACTGCCAGCCCGGTATCGACATAATCGCCCTGCAACTCGCCCAGTTCGGGGCCCACGCCCAGGCGGGAGCGGCCGATATAGTTCGCCCAGCCCTGCGCAGTCAGTTCCAGGTCTGGCCCTACGGGTCGCCGGTAATCGAAGCCGATCCGCCCGGCGAAGCGGGCGATGTTGGGGATTTCGGTGATCTGCTTCAGCAGGGCATGGGGCAATTCTTCAAGCCGCCCGGTGAAACCGGGGATGGCAACCACTTGCGCGACATTCATCAGAACGAAGGCGGGCGGATCGTCGATCCGGCCATCGTTCCAGGTCAGCCCGCCGTCGATCCGCAGGCCCGGCGCCAGCGCCGCGCCGGCGGTGAGGCTGGCCGTCCAGATGCGCCCATCGCCGATATTGGCGGTGCTGGGGAAGCCGGCGCTGTCGATGAAGTCCGCCTGGATATCGCTCCAGCGCGTATGGGCAACGCTGAACGCCAGGTTGAACGGCTGCGTTCCGGCCTGCCCGTGGCGCGCGCCCAGTTCCAGCGTGGCCAGCGAATCGTTGCGGAACCGGGCGACGAAATCACCGGAGATGGCCAGCCCGCCGGGGCGGAACCCTTCCTGATAACGGACATACACGGTGGTATCCGGCAGGACATTGGCCGAAAGCGAGGCGGAAGGGAGGAACGCCCTCTCGATGCGCGAGGCGGTGATGTCCGCCATGGCGAAGGCCAGCCGCCGGTCCACATCCTCGCCCTCGCCGCTCAGCCGCGTCTGGGTGAAGCGCCCGCCGCCGGTCGCCACCAGCCCCTGGGCCAGCCGCACGCTCGCTTCGCCATAGAAAGTCACCTCGTCCACCACGTTGGTGACCCCGGTCACCGCGCCCTGCGCGTCCGGCGGACCCAGCGTGCGGGTCAGCCGGGTGCGGTTGTGGGTATAGCTCGTTCCCAGCAGCCAGCCCGGCCGATCGCCCAGCGGGCGCCACAGCCGGGTTTCATTGGCGACCATTTCGGTATCGTTGCGCTGGGTGAAGACGCGCGGTGAACCTTCCGGCAGGGTCGCGTCATAGCGTTCCTCCAGCTGCTGGCCGGTTATCCCGGTGGACGTCTTGAAGCGCACATCGCCGAACTCCCCGGTGATGACGAACTGCCCTTGCGCGAAATCCGCGTCGAACCCTTCGTCCACCTGAGACGAACGCGACAGCGGCGGCCCTTCGCGATCGGCATATTGACTGTCCCGGCCGTCGGTCCGCTGAGCCACGCCGATCAGGTCCACAGTCCAGCCCGGCGCGGCTTCATAGCGGAACATCGCCCGCCCGCCGTAGACCCCGGTGCGGTTGACGTTCTCACGATCGATCAGCGGCTTGTCGATATAGCCGCCCTGGGTCTCGGCATTGACCGTGACCCGCAGGGCCGTGGACCCGCCGATCACCGGCAGGTTCGCCGTCAGGCTGACATCGCCGCCCGGCTCGCCATGCTGGGTGACGCTTGCGCCCAGCATGGCGGAGCCTTCCACCACGCCCGGCACGGCGTCGTTGGGCACCAGCCGGATGATGCCGCCCAGCGATCCGGCGCCGTAAAGCGTGCCCTGCGGCCCCTCCAGAACTTCCACCCGCGCCAGATCGGCAAGCCGCAGATCCGGGTCGGGCGCATTGTAGCTCAGCCGCAGATCGCCGAGATACTGGCCCACGGTGGATTGGGTCGGGCCGGTGAAGCTGGAATCGGCAATGCCGCGGATGAACAGCTTGTTGCGGCCGCTGCCGAGATAAGTGGAAGAAACGGTGGGCACCCGCTGCATGATCTTTTCGGTTCCGCCCACGCCGCCGAAGATCAGTTCCTCACCCTCGAGCAGTTCCGCCTGGCCGGCGTAGTCCACAAGGGGCACGTCGCGCTTGCTGCCGATCACGACGATGTCCGGCCCCAGGTTCTCCACCGGCGGCGCGGACCGTGTCGCGGCGCGGGGCGCGGGCCTTGCCGCGGCGCGCGTGTTGCGCGCATTGGCCGGCGAGCGAGATGGAACCAGCCGCCAGGCGCCGCTGCCGACCTGCATCGCCCGCGCGCCCGCCGCCCGGGCCAGGAGCGCGACGGCCTCGCTCGGGGTGAGATGGCCGCGAATGGCGGGAACGGCGCGGTTCGCAATGTCGCTGTCCACCACGATACTCGTGCCGGTCTGCCGGGCGATCGCCGCGGCGGCTTCGCCCGCCCGGCCCGGTGGCGCGCTCACGGCGATGCCTTCCGCCTGCGCCGGAGCGCTGGCGACCACAGCCGCTATGCCGATCCACCATGCCGCCCGCATCGCTATCGGTCCCCGATCTCCCACGCTTCGCCGCTATAGCGCACCGTAATGCCCAGCAGCGGGCCCAGCGTGCGCGGATCCGTCTTGACCGGACCCGTCAGCACGCTTCCCGAGATGCGCCGCGATCGATCCGCCCGGGCAACGAACACAACGCCGGTGGCGCGGGTGAGATCGTCGGCCACGTCCGCCAGCGTCGCGTCCTGGAACGTCACCCGCCCTTCGCGCCATTCGCCCACCTGGTCCAACCGCACGGTGCCAATGCGATAGCCCCGGCGGTCCGCCGGGCGCACGAGCATCTGACCGGGAGAGAGATGCACGTTCTCGCGGCGGGGATTGAACACCACCGCGCCTTCCGCCACTTCCACCGTGGTCGCGCCCGCCGTGCGCTTCACGTCGAACACCGTGCCCACATCCACCAGCGTGTCCTCCCCCAGGGTCAAGCGGAACGGATGCGCTTCATCGTGGCGGATGGTGAACAGCGCCTGACCGTGGGAAAGGGACGCGGTGCGCGCGTCCTTCCGGTCCAGCACGATGCGCGAATCCCCGCCCAGGGCGATCTCGCCACCCCCGGCGAGGGCGATCAGGCGCGTTTCGCCGGGCGCCGTTTCCACGGTATAGCTCCCACCGCGCAGCTGCCAGGCGCCCAGGCCCGCCGCCAGCGCCAGACCGGCCGCCAGCGCGCCGCCCAGCCAGCGCCGGCGCGTGACGCCCGCTGCCGGCGGCTCCGCATCGTTGGCGCCCTGGGGCAAGGCCTGCAGGGCTTCTTCCGCATCGCCGATCCCCGCCACGAGTTCGTCATAGGCCAGCGCGTGCGCCGGATCCTGCTCCAGCCACAGGGTGAAGGCATCCCAATCCTCGAACGCGGCGTCGCCCGTGCGCACGGCCCAGACGATCGCCTGTTCGCGGATCGTTTCATTCGCCATTGTCGGTGCCTCCTGCGAGTAGGACGGAGACGATCGGCTCAAGCCTCATCGATCCGCTCCTTCAGCTCGGCCAGCGCGGCGTAGGCCTTGCGCAAATCGCTTTCCACGGTGCTCAGGCTGACGCCGAACTGCTCCGCCAGCCGGCGCTGCGGTATCCCCTCGATCCGATGCGCGCGGAAGATGCCGGCCACGCGCGGCCCCAGGGCGTCCAGCGTCTCCGCGACCAGCCGGGCATGCTGCCGCGCGATGATCAGGCGATCGGCCGAGGGGGCGTCCGACACGCCGGGAGCGACGCCTTGCGCACTGTCGCTCCACGCCTGGTCGCGCAGCCGGGCCTGATTGGCCGCGCGATAGCGGTCGATCATCAGCAGGTCCGCGGTGCGGAACAGATAGGACAGCGGCGAGGCCACCGGCCCGCTGGGGCGCCCGGCGATCTTCAGCCAGATTTCCTGAAGCAGATCCTCGGCGGAATCACCCGCCCCCCGCGCCCTGAGAAAGCGCAGCAGACGCTCGCGATTAGCGAGGAAGACCTCTTCGAGGCCGCTGGTTCCGTTCGCTGCCAAGCCCGTCAAGCACCCTCATTCGCGCGCGGCCAGATAGAGGCCGCAACCGCGCTTGCAAAGGGGCGAGCCTCACTTCGCCCGTCGTTTGCTCAGGCCATCTGAAGCCGCGACAGCGCCGCCAGGATCGCCGCTATGCCGAACAGGACCGAAACCCCTGCCCAGATATGCCCGCCGCGCCCCAGCAGCATCCGCCCCAGGTGAAGAAAGCGCTCCCCCGCCGCGATGATCAGCAGCCCTTCGGCCACGGCGATGCCGCCGACCACGCTGACCGCAATCGACAGCCAGTCGCCCCCTATCCACGGATTGACCAGATAGATCGCCGCGCCCACCGTCAGGGCTGCCAGCCCGCTGACCAGGCGCAGCGCCGGCCCGCGTTCGAGTTCCTTGAGCATGGTCCACCAGCTGTTCGGATTGCGCAGCTCGCCCGTCCCCGCGGCCAAGGCGTAAAGCCCTATGAACAAGGCAATCCAGGCGGATATGTCGGCGTTGCTGGCCATTCGTTGCGCGCTCCCGAAGAACGGCGACGATAGGCTGTCCGCCCGCCATCGTCCAGCGGAGCGGCGAGCGCTTCGGTCAGCCCATGCCCTGCCACTGGCGGATCGCCTCGATCGGCCAGAACAGCATGATGACGTTGAGCGTCAGGTTGTCGCGGATCACCCACAGCGTCAGCAGCTCGAGGAACACGGCCAGCGCCACGCTGGCCCAGGCGGGCAGGCGAGAGGCGGCGAGGAAGCCGATCACCATCCAGCCGATGTCCGAGGCGGAATTGATGATCGTATCCCCGCTGTACCCCCAGCTCACGGTGACCGCGCGATAGCGATCGATCACCATGGGCGTGTTCTCGGTCACTTCCCACGCCGCTTCGATGAACATCGCGATCGGCAGCGCCCAGCGCGCCGGACGGCCCCCGAACAGGCGCCATTTGCGCCACAGCAGCCAAGCGGCGAAATACATGATCAGGCCGTGCGTGAGATGGCTGGCGCTGTACCAGTCGGTGATGTGCTGGCTGTTGCCGCTCGATTGCACGGCGCCGTGCCACAGTTCCACATGGCCGCAGGTGCAGATCGGCGGCCGGCCCATCGCGAACAGCACCGCGACAGCCAGCGCGATCAGCGCCAGCGTCGCCGCGATAGCCTTGCGGTGCGGTCTGAGCCCGTTCCCCTCCACAACGGGGGCTTGTCGGCGCGGCGGCGGCGCTTGGCAAGCCCGGGCGCCAGGCGGCCGTCAGGCCGTGAGCTTATTTCCCGTCGTACCAGGCCACGAAAGTGGAGGTGATGTTGCGCGCGGAACTGGCCTGGAGGCCGGCGAGATCGCTGGTGCGCGCCATCTTCAGGTCCTCGCACCCGTGCTGGGCGGCGAAAGCCTGCGCCCGCTGGCTCACGCGCCTCTGCACCGGCGCCACCAGCAGCTGCCGCTGCGCGGCATAATCGCGCTGGAGCTGGCTGCGCTTGGTGTCGAGATCGGCGGCGATGCGCTGCTCGTCGGACTGCAAGGCGACGAGATCCACCTCTTCCTCTGCCTGCACCGCCTCGCGCTGCCGTTCCTGGATGCGATTGAGCTGCTCTTGCAGCACCTTGATCTCTTCCACTTGCGGCCGCAGCGCCTCGTCCAGATGGTGGAGCGCCACGCCCAGTTCGCCCACCCCTTCGGGTGGATCGGAAACAAGCTTGCTGATTTCGAGATAACAGGGCGACGAGGCATTCTGCGCCAGAGCCGCCGGACTCGCGAACGCCACCAGTCCGGCGCCGCAGGCAATCACGATACGCTTTTTCATCGACCTTGCTCCCCAGAAAGGCCCAGCGTCGTCAGGCTATCACAGAATAGACACGGGTCAACGAGGTTTCCGCCGGTTGCGCACCCTACCGGTTGCGCTAAGTGTCCGGCCATGGACAGGCGCGACCGCGATAGGGCCAGGGTCGGCAGCGGCCTGATCACGGCGCGGCCGGGGCGGATCATCCCATGACTTTCGAAGGCAAGCACGCCTGCGTGATCGGCGCGGGGTTCGGCGGGCTGGCCCTGGCGATCCGCCTCCAGGCGGCCGGCCTTGCCACCACGCTGGTCGAAGCGCGCGACAAGCCGGGCGGATGCGCCTATTTCTGGCAGAAGGACGGCTTCACGTTCGATGCCGGCCCGACCGCGATCGTGGATCCGGGCTGCTTGCGCGAGTTGTGGGAAATCACCGGCCACTCCATGGCCGATGATGTGGAACTGATGCCGGTCACGCCGCACTACCGGCTGAGCTGGCCCGATGGGACGAGCTTCGACCAATCGGACGACGCGCCCGCGCTGCGCCGGCAGATCGTTCGCCTCGCCCCCGGCGACCTGGGCGGTTACGAAGCGTTCCTGGCCCATTCGGCGGAGTGCGCCCGCGAACATGGCGAGCGACTCGGCGCGCAGCGCTTCTTCGATTTCACCGCCATGGCCCGCGCGGTGCCGGCGCTGGTCAAACAGCGCGCCTGGCGCAGCGCCTATGACACGGCCGCGCGCTTCGTCGAAAACGAGAAGCTGCGCCAGGCACTGAGCATCCACACCCTGCTCGTCGGCGGCAATCCGCTGGCCCCCGGAAGTGTCTTCGCCCTGATGCACAGGCCGGAGACGAGCGGCGGCGTCTGGTGGGTCCGGGGCGGCATCAATCGCCTGGCGGCCGCGATGCTGCGCCACTTCGAACGCCTGGGCGGAACCGTGCGCCTGGGCGAGGCGGCCGTGGCGATCGAGACGAGCGGCACCCGCGTCACCGAAGTCGAAACCGCCAGCGGCTGGCGCGAACGGTTCCAGGCGGTGGCCAGCAACGGCGATCTGATGCGCACTTATCGCGACTTGCTGTCCGGCTCCGCGCGCGGGCAGCAGATGGCCCGGCGGCTGGCGCGCAAGCGATTCAGCCCCTCACTGTTCGTCGTCCACTTCGGCATAGAGGGCAACTGGCCCGGCATCCCCCATCATACGGTGCTGTTCGGCCCGCGCTATCAGGGCCTGCTGGAAGATATTTTCGATCACGGCGTGCTGCCGGCGGATCTTTCGATCTATCTTCACCATCCCACAGTGACCGATCCCTCGCTGGCGCCCGAGGGGATGAGCACGTTCTACGCGCTGATTCCCGTGCCCCATCTGGGCAAGCTGACGGTCGATTGGGTCCAGATCGGCCCGGTGCTGGAAGCGCGCGTGCTCGCCGAAATCGAACGACGGCTGATTCCCGACCTTTCGGATCGTATCGTGACCCGCTTCCATTATACTCCGCGCGATTTCGCCGGCGATATGGGCGCCCATCTGGGCAGCGCCTTCGGCCCGGAGCCGGTGCTGACGCAGAGCGCCTGGTTCAGGTGCCCCAGGAGGGACGATGTGATCTCCAATCTCTACCTGGTCGGCGCCGGCACGCATCCCGGCGCAGGCATCCCCGGCGTCATCGCCGGCGCCAAGGCCACGGCCGCGCTCATGCTGGAGGATCTGGCTTCATGAAGGCACCGGCATGACCCGGCCGATCAAGCGCCTCGCGGTCTATTGCGGCTCGGCCTCGCCCGAGAACCCGCGTTATGAGGAACTGGCGATGGAGATCGGCCACGAGCTGGCCGCGCGCGGGATCGGCGTGGTCTATGGCGGCGGCAAGCTGGGGCTAATGGGGGCGCTGGCGGCCGGCGCGCTGCTCAACGGCGGCGAAGTCATCGGCGTGATTCCCGAAGCGCTCGTCGCCAGCGAAGTGGCCAACGGGGCCTGCACCGAATTGCACGTCGTGCGCACCATGCACCAGCGCAAGAAGGCGTTCACCGATCTTTCCGACGGCTTCCTCACGCTGCCGGGCGGCGTCGGCACGATGGACGAATTGTGGGAAGCCGTCAGCTGGGCGCAGCTCGGCTATCATGACAGCCCCGTGGGCCTGCTCAACGCCTGCGGCTTCTATGACGGGCTCATCGCCTTCTATCGGCAGATCGGCGAAACGGGCTTCGTCCGGCCGGAGCATCGCGGGATCATCATCGCTGAGCCCGAACTGGAACCCTTACTCGACCGCATGGCGAGTTATCGGCCGCACCGGCCCATCATCCGCATGAAAGCGGACGAGCTCTGACGGCGATGGCAATCAGACTCTTCCGCGATCGTCGCCCCCGCCTGCTGGCCCCCTCGCGCATCCTGCGCGAGACGCCCCGCCAGACCGGCGGCGGGCATGAGCGCGAGGAACTGGTGGAGCACGCCAGCGAGACCCTCGCCCGCACCAATCGCGCCTTCGCGCTCGCCGCACGCCTGCTCGATCGTCCCGCGCGGGAGCGCATTGCCCTGCTCCATGCCTGGTGCCGCCACTGCGACGAGCTGGCGGACGAAACGGGCAACCCTGCCGATGCGGTGCAATGGCTAGAAGCGATCCGGGTCCTCACCCGCCGCGCGATCGAAGGCCATCCCACGGCAGAGATCACCTTCGATTCCTTCGGTCAGCTGGCGAAGGAAGCCGGGCTCACCGCCGAGATGGCCGAAGACGTGCTGGAAGGCTTCGCGCTGGATGTCGCCGGCTGGCGGCCGCGCACCGAGGGTGACCTGATGCGCTATGCCTATCACGTTGCCGGCGCGGTGGGCGTGATGGCCGCCCACGCGCTGCATGTGCCCGACAGCGATCACGAAGCGCTGGACCGGGCCTGCGATCTCGGCCTGTTCTTCGAACTGGTGAACATGGCGCGCAACATGGGCGCCGACGATGCCGCCGATCGCAACTATCTGCCGGTCGAATGGCTGGCGGAAGCCGGCATCCCGCCGGGCGAACACATGAAGCCCATCTATCGCGAACAGCTCGTCACCCTGGTGGCGCGCCTGCTCGACCTGGCGGATCAGCACGGCGCGGCCGGGCGATATGGCGCCGCCCGGCTTCCCTTCCGCCGGCGCTGGGCCGTGCTCGCCGCCGTGAACATCTACGGCGCCGTGGCGCACGAAGTCCGCCGGCGCGGCCCCGCCGCGTGGGATCATCGCGTGCGCAAGCCCGCCCCGGCCAAGCTGCGCGCCGTCATCCAGGCTTTCGCCGAAGCGCTGCGCCAGCCGGAAGAACCGGCACAATGGCCCCGCTGGACACGCGCGGAGCTGCTGATCGCCGTGCGCATGGCCGGCCCGATCGCGCCCATTCCGATGACCCCGCTGCCTGACGAGGACGCACCGTGATCCGGTCCCTGCTCATCGCCAACCGGGGCGAAATCGCCTGCCGGATCATCCGCACCGCCCGCCGCATGGGCCTGCGCACCGTGGCGGTCTATTCGGACGCGGACGCCAGGGCGCTGCATGTGCGGCAGGCGGACGAAGCGGTGCATATCGGCTCCTCCCCCGCCGCCGAAAGCTATTTGCGCGGCGACAGGATCATCGAAACGGCCAAGGCCACCGGGGCCGAGGCGATCCACCCCGGCTACGGCTTCCTGTCCGAGAATGCCGAGTTCGCCGAAGCCGTGATCGCAGCCGGCCTGATCTGGGTCGGCCCGCATCCCGCAAGCATCCGCGCGATGGGCCTGAAGGACGCCGCCAAAAAGCTGATGATCGAAGCCGGCGTGCCGGTGACGCCCGGCTATCTGGGCCAGGACCAGTCGCCCGAACGCCTGCTGGCAGAGGCGGAAAAGATCGGCTGGCCGGTGCTGATCAAGGCTGTTGCCGGCGGTGGCGGCAAGGGCATGCGCAAGGTCGATGCTGCGGCGGATTTCGCCGCGGCGCTCGAATCCTGCCGGCGCGAGGCGGCCGCCGCCTTCGGCAACACCGATGTGCTGCTGGAACAATGGATCAGCTCGCCCCGCCACATCGAAGTGCAGGTGTTCGGTGACACGCAGGGCAACGTGGTCCACCTGTTCGAACGCGATTGCTCGCTCCAGCGCAGGCACCAGAAAGTGATCGAGGAAGCCCCCGCGCCGGGCATGGACGAGGTCACGCGCGAAGCGCTCTGCGCCGCCGCCGTGCGCGCCGCCCGGGCGGTCGACTATGTCGGTGCCGGCACGATCGAATTCATCGCCGACGCCAGCGGGGGCCTGTCGGCCGATCGCATCTTCTTCATGGAAATGAACACCCGCCTCCAGGTCGAACATCCGGTGACCGAGGAAATCACCGGCGTGGACCTGGTCGAATGGCAGCTGCGCGTCGCGAGCGGCGAAGCGCTGCCGCTGCGGCAGGAGGACCTCGCCATCAACGGCCACGCCATCGAGGCACGGCTCTATGCGGAAGATCCGGCGAAAGGGTTCCTGCCGAGCACCGGGCCGATCGAATGCTGGCATATGCCGGAAGACTATGTCCGCATCGATGCCGGCTACGCGCAGGGATCGACGGTCAGCGCGTTCTACGATCCGATGCTGGCCAAGGTCATCGTCCATTCGGACACACGCGACAACGCCATCGCCCTGATGGCCGATGGGCTGGAGGGGCTGGCGGTCTGGCCGGTCAAATCGAACGCGGGCTTCCTCTATCGCGCCCTCACCCATGCGAGCTTCAAGGCCGCCGACCTCTCGACCAGCTTCATCGCGCAGCATCAGGAGGAATTGATCCCGCCTGAAGCCCCTTCCGGCGCCGTGCTGGCGACCGCGGCAAAGCAGTTCATCACCGCATTCGCATCAATGCCCGAAATCCCCGGATTCCGCCTGAATGCTCCGCCGAAGAGGACGGTCCGGCTGCTGGTCGGCGATGAGGGCGTCGACGTGGCGGCCCCGGCGGAATGGCCGCCTGAGACCTACGCCTCCACCGCCGCGCCCGGCATCGCCCTCGTCACCGAGAAAGGGCAGACTTTTGCCCTCGCGCTCGATCACGCGCGCGGGGGGCCGGCCGGCGCGACCGCCGACGGCGCCGTGCTCGCGCCCATGCCCGGCAAGGTGATCGCCGTCGATGTGGCCGAGGGCGATGCCGTGACCAAAGGCCAGCGCCTCATGGTGCTCGAAGCCATGAAAATGGAACACGCCCTCACCGCGCCGTTCGACGGCACGGTGGCCGAACTCAAGGTCAGCGCGGGCAGCCAGGTCCAGGTCGAAGCCCTGCTGGCGCGCGTGGAGAAGAGGGCGGGATAGCCTCCCTTCCCCCTCGATGGGGGAAGGATAGCGGAGCTTGCTCCGGAACGGAGCTAGCGCAGCTTGGATGGGGGTGATGGCGCGGCTATCAGCGGGATGTGAAAAAGCATCCTCCACCGCTTAACATCCCGCGAGCTCGCCGGCTTCGCCGCGAGATGACCGATGCGGAGCGCGCCATGTGGCGACTGTTGCGCGAAATCGCACCAGATGCCCGATGGCGGAGGCAGGTTCCGCTGCGGCATTTCATCGTCGACTTCGCGAGCCACAAGACAAGGCTCGTGGTCGAAGTCGACGGCGGGCAGCACTCCGAAGAAGCCGATGCGGCGCGCACGCCGGTCATCGAAGCGGAAGGGTATCGAGTGCTTCGTTTCTGGAACAATGAAGTGCTGGCTAACCCGCAAGGTTGCGCTCGGGTATTGAGCGAAGTGCTGGCGGCGCGATCACCCCCATCCAACTCCGGCTAGGCAGCAAGCTGCCAAGCCTTCGTATCCTTCCCCCATCAAGGAGGAAGGGTGCTTAAAAGCCGCTTCCTACTAGACGCCGTCCCGTGCTTTTTGCCGAACGGCCGCGCCGCAAGCCCCGCCTTACTCCACCTGCGGAACGCCAGGGCCAGCGCCCGGCTTGTTCAACCGCCGGAACAGCTTGCCCTTCTCGCTGAACAGCACCAGCACCAGGGCGCTGCTGCTGCAGACCAGCAGGGCCAGCGCGAAAGGCTTGGCGGTGCCGTCATAGGCCTGGCCGATGATCAGGCCGACCACTGCCGCGCCGAACATGCGGAAGAAGCTCTGCACGCTCGCCGCCGCGCCGGCGATGTGGGAGAACGGCTGCATCGCGATCGAGCCGAAGTTCGCCCCCAGGAAGCCGAGCAGCATCAGGTTCGTCGCCATGAGCGGCAGGAACCAGGCCAGATCCCCGTCGCGGTAATAAGCGGCCCAGACTTGCGCCAGGCTCACCACGATGAAGATGAGTATGCCCATGTGCGACACGCGCCGGGCGCCGAAGCGTTCGACGATGCGCGAGTTCACCAGGTTGGAAACCACCATCATCGCCGCCGTGCCGCCGAACACCGCCGGGAACCAGTCGCCGGCCCGGAAATGCTCGCCGATCAGCTGCTGCGCGCTGTTCACATAGCCGAACACCGCCCCGATCAGCAGCGAAGTGCCGAGGACGTAGCCGGATGCCCCGCGATGAAGCAGCGCCACCCGCATGTTGTGCAGGATCGTCGGCACGTGGATGTCCTGCCGGTATTCGGGATGAAGGCTTTCGGGCAGCCGCAGATAGGCCCATACTGCCGCCAGGAAGCCCAGGCCCGCCAAAATGATGAAGATCCATCGCCAGCCGGCAAACAACAGCACCGCCTGCCCCAGGCTGGGCGCGAAGACCGGCACGGTGATGAACACGGCGCTGATCAGCGAGAACAGCCGCGCCATCTGGTCGCCTTCATAGCGGTCGCGCACGATGGCGTTGGGGACCACGAACAGGCCGGAGGCGAGCAGCCCCTGGATCCCGCGCAGCACCAGCATCATGGTGAAATCGTGCACGAAGGCGATCGCCAGCGACAGCAGCGAATAAGCCGCGATCGACGACAGCAGCACCACGCGCCGCCCGAAACGATCCGCCAGCGCGCCGGGGATCAGCGTGCCGATCCCGCCGGCAAGCAGGTAAGTCGCCACGACCAACTGGCGCCGGTTCCCTTCGCCCGCGCCCAGTTCCCGCGCGATATTGTCCAGCGCGGGCAGCATACCATCGATCGACAGCGCCTGCAGGCTCATCAGCAGGGCCAGCATCACCACCAGCTCCCGCTGGCCTAAGGTCTTGGGTGGAAAGGCGGTCGTGCTGGCCATAAGCGGGGCCCCCTAGACCCATGTTGCGGTGCAGCACAACCCTCGTCGTCCACGAAGGTGCGCCCCATCCCGGCTTCCGCCCGGCGGGGGATCGCCTAGAGTTGGCGCCATGGCGACTCCGGTTCCCGCCCTGCCCGAGGAAGAGGAAAGCGCGCTCGGCCTGCGCAAGATCATCCATGTGGACATGGATGCCTTCTTCGCCAGCGTGGAGCAGCGCGACGAGCCGGCGCTGCGCGGCAAGCCGGTCGCGGTCGGCGGATCGAGCGGGCGCGGCGTGGTGGCGGCGGCAAGCTATGAAGCGCGCAAGTTCGGCGTCCGTTCGGCCATGCCTTCGATCACGGCGAAACGGCTGTGCCCCGATCTGATCTTCCGCAAGGCGCGCTTCGCCGTCTATGCCGAAGTCTCGCAGCAGATCCGCGCGATCTTCCGCAGTTTCACCCCGCATGTCGAACCGCTCAGCCTCGACGAAGCCTACCTCGACGTGACAGAGGACTTGCACGGCATCGGCTCCGCCACCCGCATCGCCACGCTGATCCGCCAGCGTATTCGCGCCGAGACCGGCCTCACCGCCAGCGCGGGCGTTTCCTACAACAAGTTTCTCGCCAAGCTCGCCAGCGACCAGAACAAGCCCGATGGCCTGTGCGTGATCCGGCCGGGAGAAGGCGCGATGTTCGTCCAAGCCCTGCCCGTGCGGCGCTTCCACGGCGTGGGGCCGCGCGGGGCGGAGAAGATGGCCCGGCTGGGGATCGAAACCGGCGCCGATCTGGCGGCAAAGGACATCGCCTGGCTGCGCCAGCATTTCGGCAGCTTCGCGGATTATCTCTATCGCGCCGCGCGGGGGATCGATCTCAGGCCGGTGCGGGCCAACCGCATCCGCAAGTCGGTGGGTGGGGAGCGGACGTTCAGCGAGGATCTTTCCAGCGGCCAGGCACTGCGCGCCGCGCTGGCCGACATCGTGGAGATCGTCTGGACCCGCATCGCCGAGAACGAGGCCCGTGGCCGCACGGTCACCCTGAAGATGAAATACATCGATTTCCAGATCACGACCCGCGCCCGATCGCTGCCTCAGCCCATTTCGGGCAAGGCGGAATTCGCCCGTATCGCGCGGGCCCTGCTCGACGAGCAACTGCCGCTGCCGATGCCGATCCGCCTGATGGGCCTGACTCTGGGCTCGCTGGAAGGCGGCAGCGGCGACGAACCGGCGAGCGACGCGGCGCAGCTGTCGCTGCTGCAATGGCTCTAGCCGTCGAGCATGGCCAGCCGCTGCGCCGCCTTGCGGCTCATCGGGCGGGGCAGCGCATCGCGTAGGAAGAAGCGGGCTTCCACCACTTCGCGGCCATCGGCCCGAGGCTCGCCATCGGCCACGCCGGTGAAGACATGCACCACGTTGGTCGCCCCCAGATAAGGCTCCTCGATCGTCCCGAGGCATCTCAGGCCCGTGAGGCCGCAGCGCAGTTCCTCGGCGAACTCGCGCCGGGCCGCCGCTTCCGGCTCCTCCCCCCGGCCGATCCCGCCGCCGGGAAACTCCCATTGCCCGCCGCCATAGGAATGGCGAACCATGAGCAGCCGCCCCTCGCCGTCACGGGCGATGATATGGCAGCCGTACAGCCGCCCGCCGCGAAGCCGCAGCCAGCGCCGGCGCAGCGAGTAGGCCAGGCGATAGAGCTGGCGGTGCAGCGGCGGCGGGATCAGGCGAAGCATGTCACCGGCATCGGCGCCACCGCGAGCAGGCGGGCCACAGGCAAATCGTTATCGCCCCGCGCCGCCGCTTCGAACAATGCGCGCTTGTCCGCCCCCCGGATCACGAACAGCAGCTCATCCGAATCGAGCAGCGCCGGAATGGTCAGGGTGACGCGGTCGAACGGCGCTTCCGGCGGCAGCGGATCGGGCGTCAGGTGTCGCACCCTTTGGGAATCGTCAGCCTTGGGGTCCGTGTTGGGAAAGAGCGAGGCGATATGCCCATCCGCCCCCATGCCCAGCCAGGTGAGCGCGAAATGCGGCGGCGGCGCGCCCGCGTCCAGGCAGGACACTGTCGCGCCGGCGGCTTCCAGCAGCGCGCGGATGCGGCCGGTATTGCTGGCCGGGTGATCCTCGGGAACGACGCGGTCGTCCCCCGGCCATACCGCGATCCGCCGCCAGTCCAGCGGGCGGCGCGCCAGATCGGCCAGGATCGGAAAGGGCGTGCTGCCGCCGGGCACCGTGATCGCGACGCTTGCGTTGGAGCCGGCAAGCGCGCGTTCCAGCCGCTGCACGATCCAGTCCGCTATTCCGGCATCGCTCACGCCTTCGAGGATTTCGATCCGCGCCATGGCCGGGTGATAGGGCAAAGCGCCGCGCGGCGCGAGGCATTCAGCCGAGCAGGCCCTTCGCGCCAAGCCCGCTAAGCCCGGCGGCCAGCAGCAGAAGCGCGGCAATGCCCCAGCGCGGCGGCCCCAGCGGCACGCGCGCTTCCCACTCGGCGCCCACGCGCCAGGCTGCGGTGAGCACGGCGCCGCCGCCGATCAGGCCGCCGAGGGCCGCCAGCCCCGGCATCGGCGCGATGGCAGCGAGCGCCAGCACCAGGAACCCAGTGGCCGAGGTCAGCTGCGCCGCGCCGAGGACCAGGGCGATGGCGCCGAACGAGCGCGTCGGCTCCCGCGGTGTCCGCCCGGGCCGCAGCAGCGCCAGTTCCCCGGCCGCGAGCAGCAGGGCGATTGTCACCAGCATCGCCTTCGCATCGGGCCCGAGAGCCGCCGCGATGCGCCAGCCGAGCCAGGCCGCCACGCCGCTGCCCACGGCGCACGCCAGCCAGCACGCGGTGAGCAGGCCCGCCCCCGCGCCCAGCACCGCCGAAAGCCGCGCCACCCGCACCGCCTCGCGCCCCGCCAGAGTGGCGGCAGCGGCGGCAAGCAGCGCGAGGAAGAAAGAAGGCAAGCGTCAGGTCCGGCACGATCCAGGCCGGCGACAGTAAGGCGCGCGCCGGTCGAGGCAACGGCCTCTGCGCCAGTGGCCGACGATGGTGACCCCGCCAGGGTAAGCCAACACGCACAGGATCATGGCCCCCCGCCCGCCTCCCCGATTATGCTATTCGGCGTTCTGGAACATCTCGGGGATGGTTCGGACCAGCCCCATGTCCTTGGGGATATAACCGGGCAGCCGCATGATCTCGGCATGGAAAGCATCGCTGCGCATCAGTTCGGTCAGCCGCTTCACCGGCTCCAGATCGAGGATCTCCGCGCGGCAAACGAAGAAATAATCCTCCGTCACCAGGCGCACGAAATCGAGGTCGAACTGCTGGGCGGCCGCTTCCACGCCGAAAGCCGCATCGGCCATGCCGCTGGCGACATAGGCGGCCACCGCCGCATGGGTGAACTCGGTCTGCTCGTATCCGTTGATGAGACGCGCGTCATGGCCGTGCTGGACGAGCAGCTGGTCGAACAGCAGCCGCGAGCCTGAATTGGGGTCGCGGTTGACGAAGCGGATCGCCGGATCGAGCAGGCGTTCCAGGTTGGATATCTTCAGCGGGTTCCCGCGCTTCACGATCAGGCCCATCTCGCGCGTCACGAAGCCGATCACCCGGTGCGCCTCGGGGATCACCAGCCCGCGCACGGCGGCGATGCTGCGCTTGCGCAGCGCGCCTTGCGGCAGGTGCATCCCGGCCAGATCGCACCCGTCATGCGCCAGCGACATCAACGAGGCCGGATTGCTGACGTAGCGCAAGTCGAAAGGAATATCCTGCGCGCCATCCAGCATCTCGCGCAGCTTGGAGATCGCAAAGCCGTGGCTGGCATGGATGCGCAGTGTCGGGGCCGCTTGCGGCAGAAGCTGGTCGATCTCGGTCTCCAGCTCCTGCGAAAGGTTCTGCAACTGCGGCCCCAGCCGCGCCTGCAACCGCTGGCCGGCCCAGACCAGCTTTTCGCCCAGCGGCGTGAGGCGGGTGCCCTTGCCGCGCCGGCGCTCCACGATCGGCGTATCGAAGAACGCGCCCCAGGCTTCGATCAGGTTCCATGCATGGCGGTACGACATGCCCGCCTGGTGGGCCGCCACGGTGATTTTCCCCGATGACCGAATCTCGTTCAGCAGGTCCAGCAGGACGAGCGTCGTCGAAGGATCGCCATCGCGGCGAAAGCGCCATTGGGGTGCGATCTCAATCCTTATCATGCCGCGCTGCCAGTCAAATCCGCTCCGCCATATATGAATGATAATACATATTTGGCCCGGATAGCTATGTCCCGTGGTGCATAACATGGGCCCGCATTCCTGCCGTAAATATCATATTCCCAGTGGATCGCAATCCTCGCTAATCGCAGTACCAGCAACTGACGGCTGCTTCGGCCGGATGAGATATGCACATTGTTTCATATTAGAGAGATGCGATGAACCAGTTCACTGCCGGCAAGCACCACGATCTGCTGATCGACGGGCAGCGCGTTCCCGCGGCGTCCGGCCGCTATTTCGAAACCCGCGATCCGTCGACCGAGGAAGTGATCGCGCTGGTCGCCGAAGCCGATGCCGCCGATGTCGATGCGGCCGTGCGTTCCGCCCGCGCCGCGTTCGAAGGAACCTGGGGCCAGATGCGCCCGGCCGATCGCGGCCTCGCGCTGCTGCGCCTGGCCGATCTCGTCCGCCGCGACCAGGAAGAGCTGGTCGAGCTGGAGAGCCTCGATTCCGGCAAGCCGGTCTCGGCCGTGCGGCGGCAGGACCTGCCGGCCGTGATCGACACGCTGATCTATTATGCCGGCTGGGCCGACAAGATCAGCGGCCAGGTGATCCCCGCACGCACCGACGCGCTGACTTACACCGTGCGCGAGCCGATGGGCGTCGTCGGCGCGATCATTCCGTGGAACTTCCCGCTGATGATCGGCATGTGGAAGATCGCCCCGGCGCTCGCCTGCGGCTGCACCGTGGTCCTGAAGCCCGCCGAGCTGACGCCGCTGACCGCGCTCAAGATCGGCGAGTTGGCGGTGGAGGCGGGCTTCCCCGCCGGCACGCTCAACGTCGTTCCCGGCTTCGGCAAGACGGCTGGGCAGGCAATCGTCGATCACCCGGATATCGACAAGGTGACCTTCACCGGCTCCCCCGGCGTCGGCCGCCAGATCCTGCGCGGCGCGGCCGGCAATCTCAAGCGCGTGACGCTGGAACTGGGCGGCAAGTCGGCCAACATCATCTTTCCCGGCTCGGACGTGGAAAAGGCCGTCAAGGCCGCCGGCGCGGGGATCTTCTTCAACACCGGGCAAGTCTGCTCCGCCGGCTCGCGCATCCTTGCGCACCGCTCGATCTATGACGAGGTCGTCGAACGTCTCGTCGGCCGCGCACAAGGCATGCGTCTCGGCGATCCGCGCGACGACAAGACGTCCATGGGCCCGCTGATCTCGCAGACGCAGATGGAGCGCGTGCTCGGCTATATCGAAGTCGGCCGGCAGGAAGGTGCCCAAGTGGCGATCGGCGGCGCTCGCCACGGTGACAAGGGCTACTACGTGAGCCCCACGGTGTTCACCGGCGTCGATCACGAGATGCGCATCTCGCAGGAAGAGATCTTCGGCCCCGTCGCCACCGTCATCCCCTTCGAGGACGAGGACGACGCCGTGCGCCTTGCCAATGGCACCGTCTACAGCCTGGCCGCCGGCGTGTGGACGGCCGACATCGCCCAGTCGCACCGCATGACGCGCAAGCTCAAGGCCGGCACGGTCTGGGTCAACACCTATGGCCCGACCGACGTGCGCCTGCCCTGGGGCGGCATGCGCGATTCCGGCTTCGGCCGCGAGCACGGCGATATCGCCATCGAGAATTTCACCGAACCCAAGGTCGTCTGGATCAACACCGGCCGCTGAGCCGCAGACGCCCACGATCATTGCCAGTCCGCTCAACCGGCCACCGCCGGAACGGCTTCCTGTTGCTTGAGGAGATACCACCGTGCGCATCGCCATTTTCGGCCAGCAGGCCTTCGGAAAGAGCGTTCTCGAAGCCTTTATCGATCGGGGCGATGAAGTCGTCGCCGTGTTCTGCGCCCCCACCAAGCCCGGTGCGAAACCCGATCCGCTGGCCGAAGCGGCGCAGGAGCGGGGATGCCGGCTCTACCAGCTTCCCTCCCTGCGCGGCCCGGACGCCGCCGAGGCGCTGCGCCAGGCGAACGTGGACATCGCCGTGATGGCCTATGTGCTGCAATTCGCCCCGCAATCGCTGGTCAACATCCCGCCCCACGGCACGATCTGCTATCATCCCTCGCTGCTGCCGAAGTATCGCGGGCCAAGCTCGATCAACTGGCCGATCATTCGCGGCGACCGCCAGACCGGCCTGACCATTTTCCGCCCCAGCGACGGACTGGACGAAGGGCCGGTGGTGCTCCAGAAATCGGTCGAGATCGGGCCTGACGACACGCTCGGCACGGTCTATTTCGACCGGCTGTTCCCGCAGGGCGTGGCGGCCATGCTGGAAGCCGCCGATCTGGTCATCGCCGGCAAGCACCGCGAAGTCGCGCAGGATGAAAGCCAGGCCAGCTACGAAGGCTGGTGCAAGGACGGGGAAGCCCGCATCAACTGGCACAGCCACGTCGATACGATCTATGACCTGATCCGCGGCTGCAACCCCGCCCCCGGCGCCTGGACGACCTGGAACGGCAGTCGGCTGCGCCTCTACGATGCGCGCAAGATCCCGGCCCGCAAGCTGAGCGACGTGGCCGGCAAGCCGGGCGAGATCGTCGCCGTGGGCGAAAAGAGCGTGATCGTCGCCGCGCAGGGCGGTTCCATCGAGCTGCTCAAGATCAGGCTGGACGGGGCCGGCAAAGTCGCCGCCTCCACCTTCGCGGCGGAAAACGAAATCGCCATCGGCACCCGCCTGGGTACCGAGGCGCGCGTCACGCAGCGGCATCCGGAACCCGCCTGACCGGCGCCTCAGCGCTTCGGCAGTTCCCCCGCCGGGGCTCGCAACAGGCGCCTCAGCATCCGGCGGAGCGCGACGTTGTGGATGCAGACCCCGCCGGCCAGGCCGAGGAGCGAGCCGGTCACCGTGTCCGCGAAACGGGCCAGCATCAGGGCCGAGCTGCTGGAATGGCCCAGGGTGGATGCCTCCGCCAGCAGGATCGTCAGCGGCGTGATGAAGATCGCCGCGAAGGCATAGTGGCGCACGATCGCGGTCTCGATGCAGAAGGTCAGCACCGTGACGGCGATGGCGATCGCCCAGGGATCGGTGGCATGGCGCACCAGCGCCCAGGTAACGGCGAGGCCGATCATCGTGCCGATGATGCGCTGCGCCTGGCGGTTCCACACTGCCCGCAGGTTGATGCCCTGGATCACGGCCAGGCAGCTGACCGGCGCCCAATAGGGCTTCTCGATACCCAGCAATTGCGCCGCGCCCAGCGACAGGCCGACGAACAGCCCGATGATCAGCGCGTCTATCACCACGAAGTCCAGCAGGTCGTCCGGGGGCGCCTGCGCCGGCAGGGAATCGCGGAAGCGCAGGATATGCGCGCTGTAAAGAAACGTGATCACGACCGCGCCGATGGTTCCCAGGGCGAATACGCCCAGCCTGGCCGGGGCATCGGCGCCGCCGGGCATATAGGCCCCGATCGCCGCCGCCATCACGAAGAACAGCGATCCGGGCGGAACGACGCGATAGTAACGGCAGGCCATGGTCACCAATGCGGCGACCAGCGCGATGATCGGCCCCCGAGCCATGGGGATGAACTGGCTTGCCTGTCCCAGCGCGAAGCAGGCGATCATGGCAAAGGCCGCCGCCATGACGGTGACCATGCGACGAGGGAGCGTGGTACGCGGTATATAGACGATGGTCATGGCCCCGATGGAGGCCAGCGCGCCGTAGCTTATCTCCCCCAACCAGACCCCGAGCAGCAAGGGCAGGCCCGCCGCCATGGCAACCGCAAAGGGCAATTCCCACGGCCGGTCGCTCGCATTGACATGAACCAGCTCCCGCCACTCGCGCCGCGCAAGCGCGCCGATGGAGGTGAGAAGGGAAAACCTGGCCCGCGACATCGCCGCCCGTCTAATCGGAGAGCTATCCCGGGTCCATCCAGGCATTCCACGCCGAGGCTGATCCGCCCCTCGGCGCGATGTCCCTCAGGCTGGGAAGGAGGTCGGGAATGGAGGGTGAAGGGAATCGAACTTATATCGTATTCACTTGATAAATAATGGTTTATTAAGAATATATTTCCAAATGACCCCCAATGTGACCCCCAGGCTCATCTTTCACCCCCGAATTGCGTCCCGAGCACCGTCGTTAGCCGGTAACGGAACGCGCTGCTGGAACGACCTGTCACGGCACAAACTCATGCCTTTCCGCGACTTCATCCGATGGTCGGATGGGCGCGCAACGGCAGGCTCAACATGACATGATCTGTTGTCACCTCGCAACGCTCCGGCAAGGTAATTTCTCCGTGTTGCGTTGACGCGAGTATTCGCCGGACCTCCAGATTGAAGGCCAAGCAACCGACTACTGTGCTGGGGACGGGAGGAGCGCAGGCGGGCACAGGAAAGCATTCTTTTTCCTGAGGAGACCCCGAGGGGGGATTATGTTTAGACGATGAGGTGGGGGACTTGATGGTCGCTCTCAGAAATTTTCCTATTTTCCGAGGTCAACTATCCAAAAGCCCGCGTTTTCGGCGCTATCGGTATCGATAGGAATAGAACCCAATGAGGACCAGCATAAGCACAACGAAGGTAGCTCCGGAGATCACCTCAAAGTAGGCGAGCGCGCAGAGCCCGAAGAACGCCGCTGCATTGAAACCTTGGTGAAACGACTGAGAACCCTCGGTATCACCACTCATGAATCCTCCCCCCAATCAATTGGCCAAACGTTAGTTCGTTGGGCTAAATTCGTCTGTCCGGGTGTTCACAACGCCGTGCGGCCCGGCTTGCGCGTAGATGTCGCCACTAGCATCTGAGTAGGTGCCCGGTCCTGCCCGATTGAGGATCACTGGCGATCCGAAGTCCAACGGCCGTGAAGGAGAAGGGGGTGAAATGTACCGTCGGCTCGCGGGCTCATCACGATATGCCTGATCGATTGAGGCGCGTGCGCCCAGTTGAGGGCTGCTAGGTCGGATCATGGCGAATGGGGAGCTACTGTCGTAGACGGAGCGCGGAGGAGGATATGAGTTCCTTCGGGTAATTGGTTGGAAGTCGTATTGTGGTGCTACCAGCGCACCCTCGGAATTTGCGAGCCTGGAGACCGTATCGACCTCCCTCCATTCACCAGTTTCGCTGAGGGCAGCGGCAAGCGCGGCAACGCGCTGCTCCCATTGCGGGGTTGCGTTGATTGCGGCCACCAGTTGCGTGGCTCCTTGGTCGCCCTGAGCCGCAGCAAGGGTGAGCCAGCGAAGCCCCTCCTCCTTATTAAGGGGAAATCCTTGGCCAAATACGTACATTGCGCCGATTACGCTTTGCGCCATATCATCGCCGAGCAACGCGTATTTTCCGATGATTGGGATCGCTTCTGCGTACCGCCCTTTCAAATAGAGCTCAGCGCCGTGCAAGAGTTCCTCGACCTCCTCACGTCGAAGAGGGCTGTCCAGCGCGGAAGCCGCAAGATCAGCTCTTAGATCGACCGTGCCCGACGAGGATTCGAGCGGTATTCCCAGGAGCCCATCGACGAAGTCCCTCACGTAAGGCGACCCCAACGAAACGATGCCCAAGGCAACTCCGCCGATGAGGGCACTGAGCGCAAATCGCTTGTTGTCCATATCGCTCCCAATTCGTCCGAACGCTCCCCGTCACACGAATACATATTAGAGTTGATAAACTTAGAATGTGTAAATCGCGATCCAGTCCCGCATGGACATGCGCAAGCTGGTGGGGAGAAACGTCGCTCGACTGCGTCGGGAGAGAGGCATGACGCAGGAGGAAGTTGCCGCTCGGTCAGGCTTCAGCCAGCAATATCTCAGTAGTCTGGAACGTGGACGGCGAAATCCGACGATCATCACGATATATGAATTGGCGCAGGCGCTTGGGGTCAGCCACGTCGATTTGGTAGAACCTGATGGCAGTGAATGAATCGTTCTGTCCGTGCGTCGTGCCTATTCATGACGATTAAAGTTGCGGGAAGCGCCAACGGCAGCCCATAACAGCGCCTTGGACAGTTCTGGGGACCGCATGGTATCGACGCGGGCTGAATTCGCGGTAGCCGACGACCTCCTAAGGGAAGCCGCGCATTCGCGACTGGCCACGCACGGAACAATTTCTGTCGAAAAATCTGGACGTATTGGACCGGTTATCGAGCTGACGTTCGGGTCAATTCAGTTCGCCGATCAATATCGTTCCGTATCGGTGAGTGGCGCATTCTCTGACAATCTTCGGACCGCATTGCAGACGGGTCAGTCGTTTGGGAGTGGCTTCGGTGATTGCGTCGGTGCTTTCCCGCTCAGCGAACACAACCCGGTAACGACCGCGGGGTCGGCTTGGGACCAGTGGACCATCCACGCAGAAAACATTGCAAAGTCCAAGGGGCTGAACGCGCAGCTGATCGCCTCGCTGATGGGAGCAATGGTTGAGCTTCAGGACAACGTCTACGAGCATAGCAACGCGCCACAAACTGGACTGGTGGCGTATGCAGCAACTGCGGCCTCATTTGAGCTCGTTGTCGCAGATCGGGGCATTGGCGTTCTACGAACGTTGCGACAGAACCCTGTCTATGCAGGTCTACCGGATGTGGGGGCTGCTCTGAAGGAAATGATCAAAGAAGGGGTGTCGCGCTTTCCAATGGAATCTGGGCGCGGCCAGGGATTCAACCAGCTCTTCCGTGCGCTTGTGGGGCACAATGTAGAACTGCGTTTTCGAAGCGGAGACCACGCTCTGACAATGCGACCGACAAGCGATGCATTGCACGGGGCCACTGCGCTGGCGCAGGTCGCCTCTCTAGAGGGCCTGACGATTTCGGTATTCTATCGAGTTAATGTCGGTTGACGAAAGCGCGTGACGACGATCTGCGTGCAGGCGCTCCAAGTAAGTATGATGGCTGTGCAGAGTGGCGACGTTGTGTTGCAACAGGCCATCGATAGCTTCCCCTTTGGCGGTCGGATGGCTTCGCCAGACGAGTTTGCCAGCAGGGGTAAATTCCGCCGCGCGCCGAGAACGGGTCCTATTGAAAGCATCGGTGTCGATCATTGTGACAGCCGGGAACGAATGTCGCAGGCTTTCCAATACCCGGCTGCCCCCGCGCAAGACCAGGCGGAGCGGGCGACCAACGTCAGCGGCCAACTTTCGCAGTTGAACAACATGCCAATCGATCCGGCGGCCTCTGCCCGCACCGGTTGCGAATTCGACCGCAAGACACTGGACTTCGTTTCGCGCTGCAATCACTTCAGCCCAGCGCTCATAGTCCCGCTCGGTGCGAGCATTCACGTGGAGGGCCGTCGGCAAACCTGCCTGTGCCATCTCCGCGAAGCAGAGCATAATCCGCTTCATGGCATGGAGATTGTCCGTGCGCGGCACATCCGTCAGCACACTATAGTTCGGTGGAGTGATGAGCGCGACGCTCAACAGTTGCAGTTGCGCCAGCAAATCGGGGCGATTGGCGAGCGCCCAAAACCGCTCGATCTTTCGGTCGCGTCCGACTCCTGAAACCACAAGGCGGGCATTCGCATCTATACCGAACTGTCTTGCAAGTGCATTGCGATCAGCGAAGCGCAGAATGCCCCTATCGAGATCGATCAATTTATAGAGCGGGATGGCGACGATCGGGAAATTGAGTGTCGAACATCGGGCCGAATTGTGCTCGATGAAGGGGACCATGCTCGGCAAGGGCTCCACCGTGATTTCTGGCGCACGGGGTGCAGCCATCAGATCGAGGCCACCGACTTCACGCAGACGGGCAACATACGCTGCCGGATTGCCTCGGCAGACCAGATCGCAGGCCGCTTTGTCGTTACACCGGCAATAATCGTTGCAGTCGAAGAAGCCCGCTGTCTTATGGGCGCCGCCGCATATGGCCCGGTCGACACAGTTCGAGCACCCCAAAGATTCCGGCGCCGATGATGCATCGTCGTATAGCCGCTGTGTGTTTCGGAACTGTCTGGCAGGCGACGGTAACGCTTGCGGTTTCATCGGATGCTCAACTCCGCATTGTTGCCGAAGAGGCCCATGCGTTCGACGGTACCCAGCGCAACGCCGCCGCAACTCGCGATAGTGGCATGCATGTCGGCTGGCACATTGGAGATTCCGCCGACCCGTTGGTGACCACTGCACACGACAACTGAGTTGCCGCTACACTGTATGACCACCTGATCGCCTATTGAGAGCGACGAGCCGCAATCGAGATCGGCAGTAACCGTTCGGCATTCACTCGCGAATTGAACGTCGAAAAGGCCGGGCGCCTTCAGACGGTCCAAACCTTTGTCCCAGCGCTTCCGCCAAGGCTTGCCAGCCTGTTCTCGGATGAAATCAACCCCCATTAGACCATCTCCATCACCGGGCTAAACATCTTCGTCTTGCCCTGCTTGAGTTCCATGAGAATTCCCTTTGCGGCCAGCGTCGCCAGGCGATTGTTCCAAGCTGTAGTGCCGATGCCTTCATCGGGACGAAGTCTCGCAAGCTCTGGCGCCGAAATCGGCTGATGCTCGGAGATGAGCTTCAGTGTGTTCATCTGAGCGGAATCCAACTCGCCAAGTATGTGCGGATTTGAAGCCGTATCGTCCGCGCTGAGCAAGCAGGCCCAGATCGCGTCGTTGCGATCCTTCAGATAGACAGCCAGTTCCTCTTCAATCGTCGCGTTAGCGTTGGCGACAACCGGATAAAGGGTGCCGATTGCGTTTCGGCTAAAATCGCGAAAGCCGAGCACGGCCTCGCGCAGGAACGAACCAGTGGCGATGTCCACGCCATCGAAATCTAGGTAAGCGAGCGTCGGCGCGGTGACCGGAACGGTCATGGCGATCAGTTGCGCGAGCATCTGTCGGCCCATCGCGGAGCCCGCCAACGTTGCTCTGCGGCTTGCAATCGAAAGAACTGGGTATCGAATCATCACCATCCTCATTTCTGAGAGTGAGGATAGTGATGAACTGCACGCCTTCAAGGGGTGACAGCGCTGCGGCTGTTGAAAACCCCCTTGAGGCTAACGGGCCACCCGAGGCCATAACTGTGGGATAGGCCTTCGCGAGATCGGCATCACTTACCTTGGGGTCGAAGTAGCGCGCGATGCGCATTGGCGTCCGGCACGAGCGGTGAGCGGCATTAGCGGCGAGCGCTGCATCTACCTCCCAAGTTCCGGTGGAACCCAATAGCGGGGGCTCTGCCCGTCACTCGACCACTTGCGGCGGCGCTCCCAGCCCAGGCCTAGCAGGACGGGGCTCAAGAACCTGCCTTGCGTGCTCAACGCCCGCTCCAGCTCGACCATGCTGTAAGGCCGGACACGACTGATTTCCGGGACGCTATCGAACCAGTCGAGAAATCGCTGTTTCAGGTCCGGCTTCGATAGTTGCAGCGGTGCTTCCTCAGCTTCGAGGCTTCGTCGCAGCGATCGAATGTAGGCTGACGGCATCGGAACCTCTCAAGACCGCTGAAAATCGCTGGTGGCGGCAGCGCCTGTCGGCATAGATGACGGCGCGGCGGACGATGCCGTCATCCGAGTGCTTCCGAAAATCCGGGCTACGTGACGGAAGTGACGGCAATGACAGCAATTTTTCAAGTTAGTAGGAAATAGCGATACGCCGCCACCCTGCCCCCCGTGGCATACTATGGCAGGCGGAAGGGCCGACCACCGGTCACATCTGTCATCGCTGTCAGGAAACGAGGAGATGCAATGCCTGACGCGTGACAAGAGCGTACGGGGGCTGTCACTGAAACTCGTCATTCATGCACCCCCGCACTCTTGCGAACGAGCTTGGCGAACTCGTCCGAGGAAGGGAGGATGCGTCGGCGCTGAGTGCTGGTTCGGTCGTCTTCCAGCTTGATCCTGGTCAGCCACTTCCCGAAGGGACCGGGTTCAAGGTGACGCGCCCGGCGGCTGGTGGCGAACGTCAGGTAATCCTCATATAGCGCGCGAGTGTCTACGGTGCGGCCGAAGATGATCGCGCCAGCGATACCCGCATTGCCCGCCCGGTCTGCAAGATCGAGTGCCCATTGGGCCTGGAGCGTCAGTGATCGCTCCTGCTGTTCACGCAAGGCGTCGGTGACGGGCACGGCGCGCAAGTTCACCGTTGCCAAGTTAAACCGCTGAAGGAAGTCCATGAAGGCTTCAATGCCGCCGTTATGGGCCTCATGATGCAGCGCGTCGAAATAGGCATGGTCGCCCGCGCGGACAGGGTCCACGTCCAGCACGAAAAATCGTCGCGCGCCGTCACCTGCCGGCACGACCCATTCATTGTTAGAGGTAGCCATGACGTGCAGGACGTTCGGGACCGAATAGACCCCGCCGTGCTTGCGCTCGATAATGATGGTGGGGTCCGTGATGATGGATTTCAGCTTCGCCGCTGCGTCCTTGTCCCCCGCCCAGCCCAGCTCATTGAGCCCGACGAAGCTGATCGTTTCCAGATGCGTATTGAAGCGACCGAGCAGCTGTGTGGGGTCGGACAGCATCAGGGCATGGATGCCCAGCATCGAGGACAGCCACCCGAGCACCGTGGTCTTGCCCGTACCCTCCCGCTGGCTGCGGAGAACGATCACCACCCCTGGCGCCTCCCAAGGACGCTGCACGAGGTGGGCCATCCACGCGAGAAGGTAAGTGAAGTGCCGGGCATTACTCTTGCACACGACCTCGAACAGGTGCCTGCCCATCAGGTCCCAACCTCCCGGCTGAGGCCCGCGGGCGAAACCACGCCAGAGGTTCAGGATCGCCTCTCCACGGGCGTTTGTCGTGCATCCCGTAGGGTCATAGATGACCTGTGCGACGGTGCGACGGTGTGGGCTGGTCTCCCAATGTGGGAACACGGGCCTTCGTGCGCCGGCGCCATTATCCACGAAACGATTTGCGAGCAGCGCCCTCACCTCGTCCCGGGTGCAGGGGTGAACACGACCCTCCGAGTCCACCCGGAACAGAGTGGGCCTTCCGCCCCAGTCATGCGCGAAACCGATGAAGCGGTTGACCTCATACACCGCCTGAGCTGCGGGGAGCAGGTGGGGAAGTTGCAGAAGGCTCGTTGATGCCGGGAGGACAGGAACCGCCACCACGGGAGCGCCCGCACTGGCGGACGCCGGCTGGACGGCCCGACCCACCCCCAGCGTGATCGGAGACTTCATATCCCCGGCCGATATGAGCAGTTCCGGCAGAGACCTCCGGAGAGTGAACACAGGCGGACGCAGGTGCTCGGGCCGTAGGCCCTCAGCCGGTCAATTTTAGCCTGTGTTTCCGCCTCGTCATAGCCAGGGTGGCCGCGCGACCACTCGTGGCAGACGGCGTCGCTCTGGATCGTGTGGACCAGCACGCCCAGCGCGGCGTACCACAGGGGCTCCGGAACGTTCCCACCGGAATCGCGGACGTGCCTGATTACCGCACAGTGCTCGGCAATACGAAAGGCGTCGGATGGTGGATAATCAGGGCTGACCATCCTGTTACCGATCAAATTGAAGCCGCCGGGCATTGTCCGGCCGGCGGAAGCTTCGGCGCCGGCATAAACGAGCAGCGTTGCCAGGATTTGGGTGTGGCTGGCCGGCGCGCCCATATACAGGAGCCGAACAGGGCGGGGCTTCTGCGGGTCCTTACGGTTATCGGTTCCCGGAACCCTCAGAACGCTGGCGATGTCGGTCGTGCGGCTCGGGTCAACCTTGAGGTCCGCCTTAAGGGCTGCCCACTTCAGCAGATTCGCCAGTGCTAGCCACTCATCCGGCGTCAGGTCTTCATCCACGGGCCAGTAGACGTGCAGCCCGTTCCCTGAGTCGATCAGCGTAGGTGCAGGTAGCTCCAGCTCGCAACAGAACCTCGCGAGGGCGATTTTCGCTTCCTGCTTATCCGCATACGGCGCGTCTTCCTTTGACTCGCGGGTGTCGATGTCCAGCCACAGGGAGCCGACGGCTAGGACGTTGTGCCCCTTACGCCCCAGCTTCGGATCAGCGTAAGCGGCGCAACCGAAGTAAACCTCGCCTCGCCCACCGGCATCCAGCGCGATGGCCTTCGCTGCGGCCTGCTGGCTGTCAGGGTGGAAAGAAGAAGAAAACTTGCCGTTCGAGTGGTGGCCGATGAAGCGGTGCCCGGTTCGCGGCAGAATCAGGCGGAAGAAGTTCTCGCACACGCTGAGTCTCTCCTCACCCGTCGTTGCGGCCAAGCCAGCCAGTCGGGTCGGCGAGCCATGCGCGGACATCCCCGAGGCGCCAGCCGGACGCGTGCTCGGTCAATTTGATGGGACTGGGGAACCGGTGCTCGGCAACCTTGGCGTAGATTGACGCCCGGCTGAGACCAACGAGTGCGAGGACATCGGGGAGGCGGAGAACTGCCTCGGCCGGCAGCTTCGAAATGTCGCGATGGGAGGTGGTCATCGGGTTCCTTTCGCTCAGAAAGGAGACCCTTCTATGCACAAATCCGAAGCTGTCTACACCCCGCCAAGAGCGCAAGGCCGCGAACTACACCACAACAAGTTACAGGATGATTTTGGAGATCATGATGCTGTTATTTCCAGATTTTTCAAAACTTCGGCATGTTGAAAAATTTTTTCATGCCCGAAGCGGGATGATCTCCGCCCCGTCGCGTAGCGTGTCGAGGTGATCCGACCACCACTGCGCCATCGTCACACGTTCTTCCCAATACTCGGCCCGGTTGTAGGCTGCCCTGATCTTGTCGCGCTCGCCATGCGCAAGGGCGCGCTCCACCACATCGGGCCGCCACTTGCCGGACTGGTTCAGCAAGGTGCTCGCCATCGCCCGGAAGCCATGCGCGGTCATCTCGTCGCTGCCGTAACCCAGCCTGCGCAGTGCGGCGTTGAAGGTGTTTTCACTTAACGGGCGGGTCGCACCGCGAAGGCCCGGAAAGGCCAGCTTGCCGGCGCCCGATACCTTCTGCGCCTCCCTGAGGATTGCGACGGCCTGACGACTGAGTGGCACCTGATGCACCTTTCGCATTTTCGTCCTGGCCGCAGGTATGGTCCAGATCGCGGCATCAAGGTCGAACTCCGACCAGTCGGCATGGCGAAGCTCTCCGGGCCGCACGAACACATGCGGTGCCAGTCGCAGGGCGTAATGCGTGGACGGCTGGCCCTGGTAGCCTTCGATCGCGCGAAGCAATGCGCCAACCTCAACCGGATCGACGATAGCGGCATGGTGCTTCACCGTGGGGGTAGTGAGCGCCCCGATCAGGTCAGCCGCCACGTCGTGCTTGCAGCGGGTCGTAGCCACCCCGTATCGGAACACGCGGCTGGCGAAGGAGCGAACCTGCCGGGCTGCTTCGAGATTGCCACGCGTTTCCATCTTTCTGAGCACCGCCAGCAGCTCGAACGCTTCGACCTCGGCAATCGGCCGGCTGTGCAGCTTGTCGAGCCGGTCGAGGTGCCACCGGCACTTGGCTACGGTCGCATCGGCCATGCCTTCGCGCTGGCGCTTGGCGATGAACTCTTCCGCGACCACCTTGAAGGTATTCCCCGCACTGATGGCCGCGACCACCGCCGCCCGCTTCTTCTCAGCATTAGGGTCCTTGCCTTCCGCGATGACCTTGCGCGCCGCGTCGCGACGTTCGCGCGCTTCCTTCAGCCCGACCTCAGGATAAGTGCCAATCGTGAGTTGCTGCTCCTTCCCGGCGAAGCGGTATTTGAGCCGCCAGAGCTTGCCGCCGGTGGGGCGCACGATCAGCAGCAGCCCCTTTTCATCGTGCAGCTTGTATTGGCTCGCCTTGGGTTTGGCGGCCTTGATGGCAGAGTCTGTGAGAGCCATTTGGGGGTCACTCCAATCGCCGGGTTTCACGTGACCCCCAGCGTGACCCCCAAAATCCACTAGATTTGCGTGGACAGGATTGGACGGCACTGGATGAGCCAGCGCCGATAATAGGCGGAAATCCGCCATTTTTCTAGACAATTTGAGATGTTTCTGGATGAAGGGCTGGAGCGGGTGAAGGGAATCGAACCCTCGTCGTAAGCTTGGGAAGCTTCTGCTCTACCATTGAGCTACACCCGCAAAATGGCGGAAATCTGCGGCTTGTGCGGGGCTGTATCCCGCCGGAAACTCAACCGCTTACAGCACCCTTTGTGGTGCCCCGCCGATTCGCCTGCCGACTGCCACGATCCGCGCGGTCTGGTCAATATAGACTCGGCGGATATTGCCGACCTGCTCAGGCGATCACGGGCGGCTACACCGCCTTGTAGAAGCGAATTTTAACCGCCGGGCCACTCGTATTCTGGGCCAGTTCCAAGGTGCCGATGAAAGCGGTCTTATTGAGCCAGTCGTATTTGCCCTTGGGAGCTTCGAATCGGGGCTGGGTTCGCGCCGGGGCCATTTTCCCCGGTTCGGGCGGACACAGCGCCCCGGCATTGATGACGTTGATGACCACGCCATCATTGGTCTTGATCATATAGTCAGCCTTGATCTCGGTGCAGCCGTCCGAGCGGGTCAGCTGCCAATCCCAGCCGCCCGCAATGATCGTGCCTTCGATGCCTGGCCCCGAAAACGTGCCGCCCGTGATCGGTATGATATTCCTCTTCCCCAAGGGCGTTTCACCCACGGGGATGGCCGTACCCAGCAGCACGATCTCCTCGAAAACGAATTCGAGACGCGGCGGCTGATCGTCCTGGGACAAGGCCGGTGCGGAGCTGAGCAATGTCGTGAGGCCAAAGGCCAATACGCCAATAGATGCGGCTTTACTCATTATTCTCCCCCTTTTTCACCGTGCCCATGCCTGACTTAAACGCCGCCGGGGGCATTCAGCAGATCGAAGCCGCCGCGCGGAAGCCCTTCGGCCCCTTGAGAGGTCCGTCCAGGCTGGGCCGCGCCATCAGCGCGACCCGCACCTGCCGTACGGACCTGGTTTTCATCAGATCGGGAAGTGCCCTGCTTCCGTCTCGACGGTGATCCACCTGAGCTCCGTGAACGCCTCGATACCGGCTTTGCCGCCGAAGCGGCCATAGCCCGACGCCTTCATCCCGCCGAAGGGCATCTGCGCTTCGTCATGCACGGTCGGCCCGTTCACGTGGCAAATGCCCGACTGAATGCGGCGGGCAACTTTCAGGCCCTTGGCGATGTCGCGCGTGAAGACAGAGGCGGACAATCCGTACTCGGTGTCGTTGGCAAGCTCGATCGCCTGCTCCTCGTCCCGCGCCCGCACGATGGCGACGACCGGGCCGAAGCTCTCCTCCCGGAAAAGCCTCATCTCCGGCGTGACATTGTCGATGACATGGGCGGGCATCAGGACGTTCTGCGTGGTGGCGCCGCCCGTGAGTTTATGGGCGCCTTTCGCCAGGGCATCCTCCACAAGGCTGGTCACGCATTCGACGGTCCGAAGGTCCACCACCGCGCCCAGCGGTGTCGTCCCCTCGCGCGGATCGCCGACGGCCATCCCGCCGACCTTCTCCTTGAACCGGGCGGAGAACTCATCGGCGATCGCTTCGACGACGATGATCCGCTCCGTCGACATGCAGATCTGGCCCTGGTTCATGAACGCGCCGAAGGCCGCGGCTTTGACCGCTTCGTCCAGATCGGCATCCTCCAGCACGATCAGGGGCGCTTTCCCGCCCAGTTCGAGCAGCACCGGCTTCAGGTGCTCGGCCGCTCGCTTCGCGATGATCTTGCCGACATGGGTGGAGCCCGTGAAGTTGATCCGGCGCACGTCAGGCGCGTCGATCAGCGCGCCCACCACCTCGGCGGCGTTTTCAGGCGCATTGGTGACGATGTTCACGGCGCCTTCGGGGAAGCCGGCTTCCTGGAAGGCTTCGACGATCAGGGAATGCGTGCGAGGGCAGTTCTCGCTGGCCTTCAGGATAACGGTATTGCCGCAGGCGAGCGGAACCGCGATCGCCCGCACGCCGAGAATGATCGGGGCGTTCCAGGGGGCAATGCCCAGGATGACGCCAACAGGCTCTCGCAGGGCCAGAGCCAGCGTCCCGGGCTTGTCGGACGGGATGACCTCGCCGGAGATCTGGGTTGTCAGCGCCGCCGCTTCGCGGATCATCCCGGCAGCGAGGCCGAGGTTGAACATCGCCCACCCGGCCGTGGCGCCAATTTCGCCCATCATGGCCTCGACGAATTGATCCTTGCGCGCCTCCAAAGCGGCGGCCGCTTTCATCAATACCGCGCGGCGAGCATTGGGTCCCTGGGCCGACCAGGCGGGAAACGCCGCACCGGCGCGGCGGGCAACGGCAGCCATGTCAGCCGATTGCATCGCTTCCGCTTCGGACGCGACCTGGCCGGTCATCGGATTGATTCGCGTGAACTTCACTTTTCAATGCTCCTGCTGGCTGCACGACCCGCTTGGGCGTGTGAAACACAATGTAACGGCCCTGTGCCGCCAAGAGAACCGGCAAACGCCCGGGAACCGAGAGCGTGGCCGGCGAACCAGCCGCCGGCCACGCTCTCTCCCCCCGTCAAAATTCGGCGGCGACTTGGAGTTATTTATCGGCGACATCTATTATCGCCCACAACCTGCATGTGCAATAACCGTTGCTTGTGTAGCGTGGGCAGAGGGAGCATGCTGGAACCATGAGAAGCGCCGCCGGAACTGCTGATCCTCTCGCCGATGTGAGATATCGGACCCCGCCGTTGGAGGGGCACGAGATCGATCATGGGATCCTTACCGATCTCACCGGATTCTCGGTCAAGCTCGTCTGGATTCTGGGCCACGGCCTCTTGGCCCGTGAATTCGGCGATTCCGGGATCACGCCTCATCGCTACTCGATTCTGGAGGTGATCGGCCGAAACCCCGGTCTGCAGCAGACCCAGCTCGCGGCGGCGCTCGCGTTGACCCGTCCGGCTACGACTCTTGCGGTGGATTTCTGGGAAGAGCGCGGGTGCGTGGAACGTCGAAAGATCCGGGGCGACCGCCGGTACTCCGGCGTCTATCCGACGCAGCACGGGGAAGAGGAGCTGCACCGTCTTCGAGCGCTGGTTCGCCAGGCCGACGCCGCGCTCACCAGCGACCTCACCGATGCCGAAGCGAAGGAGTTGCGCCGGCTCCTGAAGAAGATCCACCGCTAACGGATACAAGGGAAAGACAGGCAGCTCGAAAACAGGGCGCCGATTTACAGGGAGGGAAGAATGCTCGGTTCGCTGACATCACGGCGCGTCCAGACGCCGCTGGCGCGCGTATATGGCGCTTTAGCAATCGTTGCCGCGGCAACGTTGGCTGTCTCGCAGCCCGGTTTCGCCCAGGCCCCAGCCGGCGCGCGCCAGGCTGACGGCCCCCCTAGCGCCCCGATGCGCATGGAGCCCGATCCGCGCGTGCAACAGCGAAGCTACCACTTCGCCGATACGAACGAGGATATGGCGTACACCGTGTTCGTATCGTCCAAGGTCAAGCCCGGCGTCCCCGCTCCGCTGATCGTTGCGCTGCATGGTTATGGGGGCGATTCCAACTTCATCGTACGTGGGCGCCTGATCGATCTGGCTGAAGAAGGCGGCTACATCGTGGTCGGGCCGATGGGCTACAACGCCACCGGCTGGTACGGCTCACCCGTGATCGTGATCGGCGGGGGCAAGGTCGAGCCCCCCAACCTCACCGAGCTGTCCGAGAAGGATGTGATGAACGTCCTCGCCCTTGCCCAGAGCGAGTTCGATGTCGATCCCAACCGCACCTACCTGATGGGCCATTCCATGGGCGGCGCCGGCACGCTGTTTCTCGGCCAGAAGTACGCCGATCGCTGGGCGGCCATTGCGGCAATCGCGCCGGCGGCATTCATGATGCAGCCCAATCAGAAGGACATCCTCGCCCCGATAAAGGCGGCCAACCTGCCGCTCATGATCACGCAGGGCGATAAGGATCCGGTTGTCCCGCCGACCAACACCCGCACTTGGTCAGCCGCCATGAAGGAGCTTGGCATAACCGGCGAATACATCGAGATGCCGGGCCGCGATCACGGCACCATCATCGCCGACGGGATGCCCGACATCTTCCGCTTCTTCGCGGCGCACACGAAAGGCAAGTGAACGAATGGAGGAAGAGCGGGCCGGACACTGTCCGTCCCTGCGCCTCGACGTGTTACCCGGAGGCGGCCCGGCAGGAGCTGGACCGGGCCGGCCTCCGGGATACCCGGCGTCCGCGCTATCCGCACGGACACCGGGGAAGCGCTCAAGGTGATCCGCGTGATCCGCCCCGCCGCGTGGCTCTCTCCAAGCGCAGAACCCGGGGCGCAGGACGGAGGCCTTATTTGGCCGGGATCTTGTCGAATTCCGCCTGAATCTTTTCCAGGTTGGCGTCGGACAGCTCTTCGGGCTCGTACTGCTGTATCGCCTTGAGCGTGAGATCGCGGCCGAGCGTCTGGAACATCTCGTTTGCGAAAGTCCTGGGTATCAGGCGCTTCAGAATCTCCGCCGCGGCGGGATCGTCGAGCAGCTTGCCGACCATGGTCTCACCGACCGAATAGTGCGCCGATTGGGCGGACTGCGCCAATGCCGCGGGCGCGGCAACGCCCGTTGCGATAGCAGCGGCCGAGAGTGACAAACCATAGAAAACGTTACGCATCTTGCTTCTCCCAGAGTTTAGAATTCACCAAGATCGCGGGCGTTGATTGCCCTGTCCGCGATAACGGGCAAGTTGGGGTTCGCCGCCGATATGGCCATCGGTCGCCCCGAGGTTCGAGATGATCCGCCCGCTCAAGCACCCTCCAGGGCAAGGGCCTGCCCATTCGCGGCGGAACGCTTGGCCGCGAAGATGAAGAGGGTTCCGATCGGCGGCGCCGCGGCCATGACGGCGATGCCATAGCGAAGGCTCTCCTCCCCCAGCGCGGCACTGAGGTAATCGCTCAGCACCCCGACGATAAAGGGCCCCAGCGTGCTGCCGATCAATCCGGCCGAGGCCAGCATGACCGTGGCGGTCAATCCCCGGTCGCCAGGCGCGGCCTTGTCGACGGCGAAGTTGATGCTCGGGATGATCGCGCAGGCGAGCAGGAAGTTCATCAGCGCGGCGCTTGCCATGGTCAGCGAGAGAGACGGCAGGAAGGCAAAGCCCAGCACGCACGGCACCGAAAGGGGCATCGTGATGGTGGGTATCCAGAGTATGGCATGGGCCGAGCCGGCCCGCCGGCGCACTGTGTCGGCAAGAAAGCCGGCGAAGAGAGTGCCGGCGATGCCGCCGATCCCGACCGCAGGCCCGATCACCACCCCGACCTGCGCCAGCGGCACGCCGTGCGAGCGTTGCAGAAAGGCGGGGCCCCAGGCCGCGAGAACCGCGGTCAGCATCCCGGCGATGCCATAGCCGACCACGAGGCGGGCGAGGCCCGGCTCGCCCCAAAGCCGGCACAGGCCTTCCCACAAGTCGGGAAAGGTGCCGACAGACAGGGCGGGCCGGCCCGCGCCGCTCCCCCGCGATGGCTCCGTCGCCGTCACCAGCATCACCAGGGCGAGGACAACGCCGACGCCGCCCGCCCAGAAGAACATCGTCCGCCAACCTGCCATCGCCGCGAGAACGCCGGCCATGATCGCCCCGCCCACTATGCCGATGAAGGCGCTCGACTGGAACACCGCCACCGCTCTCCCGCTCGCCTGAGCGCGGAACAAGTCGGGAATGAGCGACATCGCCGCGGGAAAGGCCGTCGCTTCGCCCAGGCCCACGCCAATGCGCGCGATCGCCAGCGTCGTGAAATTGTTCGCCAGTCCGGTCGCCGCGGTGGCGACCGACCAGCCGATGATGCCGAAGACCAGAATACGCGTCCGGTTGCCGCGATCGATCATGCGCGAAAGGAACAGGCCGCCGACCAGGTTGAACACGGTGAAGAACAACCCGTTGGCAAGCGACATTTGCGTGTCCGACAACAGGAGATCGCTGCGAACTTCCTCGGTCACCACACCCAGCAAGGTGCGGTCGCCAGTGTTCAGGACATTGGCCAGGAACAGCAGGAAGAGCACCCAGACCGCCGTGCGCCGGGATACCGAAGGAGCATCCTCGTTCATCAGAGCATCTCCGTCTCTCGGTATCATCGGGATGCCCGCAGGTTGCGCGGGGTGGGAGCCGCGCCAGGCCCGATCAGCGCTCGGACCATCTGGCTGGGCGCGTCGCTCAATCCGCGCGTTCCAGGCCGAGGAGCGCGGCGGCGTTGAGGCCGAGGATACGCGCCTTGTCTTCTTCCGATAGCCGCTCGTGGAATCCGACGGGGTCGGGCTCGGACATGTCGAAGGGATAGTCTGTGCCGAGGCAAAGCTTGTCGGCGCCATGCGTGCGCACAAGGCTGTCGAGCTGGTCCTGGTCGAACACCAGCGTATCGAGCCACAGCTTGCGCAGGTAGCTCGACGGTTCGTGCCGGCAATGTTCGGAACAATCGGCGCGCGCGCGCCAGCCGTGGTCCATCCGGCCCCAGTATCCCGGCATGTAGCCCCCGCCGTGGGCGACGCAGATCCTCAACCCGGGGTAGGCGTCGAGCACGCCGCCAAAGATCAAGTGGCCGATGGCGAGGGTGGATTCGAGCGGATTGCCGATCAGGTTGTTGAAGTAATACTCGCTCATCCGCGCGGCGTGGGTGAACCCCAAGGGGTGGATGAACACCAGCACGCCCAGTTCCTCGGCGGCGGCCCAGAAGGGGCGCAGGTCCTCGGCATGGAAATCCTTGCCGTTGACGTTGGAATTGATCTCGATGCCGCGCAGGTCGAGATCCTTCACGCACCGGCGCATCTCGGCCACCGCCATTTCGGCGTTCTGCAGCGGCACCGTGCCCATGCCGATCAGGCGGTCGGGGTGCTGGGCGACAGCGGCGGCCATGCCGTCATTCACCACGCGGGCGGCATCGCGCCCGGTTTCGGGATCGGTGAAGTAGAAATACTGCCCCGGGCTGGGCGAGATCGCCTGCATGTCGATCCCCAGCCGGTCCATGTCCGCGAGCCGCGTGTCGAGCGTGTTGAGCGTGCGGCCGATCTGGGCGAACTGCGCGCGGTTCACTTCCGACGTCTTGGCGCTGGTGAAATCGTTGATGCCGGGGGGTGGGCCCGGATACTTGGCCTGCACGATCGCGTCGGCGGCCGGGATGCCGAGGTGGCAATGGATATCGACGACAAGGTGCTTGCCGCGCGCCTTCACCGGGATCGGCTTGCGGTCGCCGCAAGTGAAGACCTCGCCGCTCATGCCGCGCCCCTGGCGGGCGCGATCGTTCCGGCGCAGGGGCCGAAACCGATCGGCACATACCCTTCCGCCACCGCCTTGGCCCGCAAGGTCAGCGTATCGCCGTCCTCGAGCATGACGCGCTTCGTGCCGTCGGGCAGAACCAGCGGTTCCTCGCCCAGCTTGGTGATTTCGACCAGGCAGGCGCGCGCCTCGTCGGCCGCGCCGGAAACGGTCCCGGTGGCGATCAGGTCGCCAACCTCCAGCGGGGCGCCGCCCGAAGCCTGGTGGGTGACCATCTGCGCCAGCGTCCAGAACAGCTCGGCCACATTGGTGCGCACGATCGTGTGCGGACCGTTGCCGGTATCGAGTTCGGCGACCGCTTCGACGTTCAGCCCGCCCGCCTGACGGTCGAAAGGCGCGTTCAGATAGGCGGGCAGATCCGGTTCGTCTCCGGTGCGGCCACGGCCGGCCACCCGGAAAGGCGCGAGCGCCTCCATCGTCACGACCCACGGCGAGATCGTGGTCAGGAAGCTCTTGCCCAGGTGCGGGCCGAGCAGCATCTCGTAGAACTGAATGGCGCGCGCCGACCAGTCGTTGACCAGGCAGCAGCCGAACAGGATCTCTTCCGCGCGGGCCATGCCCACCGTTTCGCCCAGGGCATTGACGGGCCCGCCCAGCCAGGCGCCGAACTCAAGCTCGAAATCAAGCATCGGCTCGGCCGCCACCACCATCGCACTGCTGCCAGGCGGCACGACCTGGCCGACCGGCCGCACGACCGGCGTGCCCGATACCGCAACCGAACTGGCGCGGCCATTGTATGCCACCGGAAGCGTAGCCCAGGCGGGCATCGGCGTGCGGCCGCCACGACCGGCCATGCGCAGGATGTGATCGGCCGACGTGCAGAAATCGGTGAACGCCGTCGGCTTGGCCGGCATCAACAGCGTGGCGTCGCTCATCGGCACGAGCGCGGCCTCGGCGGCCGAGCGGTCACCGGTCGCGTCAGCCCGATAGAGATCGGACAAGGCAGCCCGAAGGGCCGAGACATCCTGACGGGCGCAAGCGAACAGCGGAAGCAGGCTTTCGCCGCAGGCGGCTTCGGCAGCCGGTCCGGAGATCGCCCCTGCCTTGAGCAGGGCGGTCAGGTCGATGATCCGGTCACCCAGCGCCACGCCGCCCCGCGCGCCCCTGCCATCGTCGAACACCCCGAACGGCAGGTTCTGGATCGGAAAGTCGATCCCGTCGGCATTGGCGCTTTCGACCCAGCTCCGGCGGGCGGGATCGTGAGTGGCATTGAGTTCAGTGGGCATGTCCGCATCCGTGCTTCGCGTGGTGTTCCTTGCGATACCGGTTCATTTCCGCGAACAGGACCGGCGGCGGGGCATGCGGCAAGTTCGGATCCCAGCCTTTGTAGAGCGAGAAGACATTGGCCACGACCCGCTCGCTATCCGTCCAGTGGGCATATTCCTTGATCGGGATGTCGCGCGCCGCCTCGCGCCAATCCATCCCCGCCTCGAACCGGCCGCGCGCTTCGCGGCGCAGGTGCTCGAAATAGCCCTTCATCGTGTGAACGTTCTCGACATCGCAGATCGGCCCGTGCCCCGGCACGACGACTTCGGGATCGAGCGCGATGATGTGATCGCAGGCCGCGATCCAGTTCTCGAAGGGGCCGGCCCAGACGATCGGGTGCCCTTCGTTGAACATCAGGTCGCCGGTAAACACCGTGCGATCCTCCAGCACATGGGCGATCGTGTCGGATTCGGTGTGGGCCGGGCCCAGATCCGTCAGCTCCACGGTCTTGTCCCCGATCTTGAGCGTCAGGGCGCTGTCGAACGTGCGCGTCGGCAGGGCCAACTCGTCCACCCCGCTGAAATCGAAATACCGGCCCATGGTCTCGAACAGGAATTCTCCGGCTTCGCCCATATTTTCCCAGTTGGCCGACAGATTGGCGAGCGCTTGGGGATTGAACCCTTCCATTTCGTGGCGGGTCTTCGCGGTGGCGATGATCTCCGCCCCCTCGACCACGCCGTTGCCGAAGAAGTGATCGGGGTTGGCGTGGGTGTTCATGACCATGTCGATCCGCTCACCGCCCGGAAGCCGGGCGAACGCAGCGAGCATGTCGCGAGTCAGCGGAACGCTCATCAATGTGTCGATCAGCAGGGTCTGACCGGCCGAAGTCACCAGGCCCGCGTTCGACCATCCCCACGTACCGTCGGGCTGGATGTAACCGTAAATCCCGTCGGCAATTTCGTGCACGCCTTGCCGGAAAGGCCAATTTGCCATCTTGCATTCTCTCCCCGGCGGCAACACTACTGACTTATTTCCGGCCGACAAGAATATTCTATCCGGTTGAGATGGTTGTCGCCGCGCCACACAGCGAGTAGCACCCCGCCGATGGGAAAAGGCCAGGGCCAGCCAGGAAAATCAGCCGCGAAGCCAGCTCCGCGCGGGAAGGGCCGCCCGACGGCTTCGGCGCCGGGCGTGGGGCGCGAGGCCCTGATCGACGCCGCGCGCGCGCTGTTGCAGGAACTGCCCCCCGCCCAGGTGACAAGCACGGCCATTGCCCGCAAGGCGAACGCCGATCCGGCGCTGGTGCGCTATTATTTCGGCAATCGCGAGAACCTGCTTTTCGAAGTCGCAAAGCAGATCGGCGAGGAAGCCAACCGGCCGCTGCCGCCAGGCGACCCGCTCGCCCTGCTCGAAGACATGATCCGCGGCACCTTTCGCTTCACGCGATCGGCCAAGCACATGCAGCGGCTGATGATCGAGGAACTGGATTCCGCCTCGTCACCCGAAGTGCGGGAAAAGATGCGCGAATGGAACAGGAAGCCGGTCGCCAACTATACCCGCATCCTGGAATTTGACGACACGGGCGAGCTACGCGAATTCGACCCGTTCTTCATGTACCTCGCGGTGGTCGGCATCAGCGACTTTTTCGTGTCCGGCACCCCTCTTATCGAGCTGCTCGTTCCACCGGGCACGAGCAAGGACGATCTCGCCAAACGCTACGAGGATTTCGTCGTCCGTCTGATCACGGACGGGGTGCGCAAGCGTTAGGCCTTTTCGGCCACGCAGACATTGCGCTGTTTCCCCAGGCCGGCAATCGTCGCTTCCATGACATCGCCGGGCTTGAGAAAGACGCCGAAGGCCGAACCGTTGCCATAGGGCGAACCCGTGCAGATCAGGTCCCCGGGTTCCAGCACGACGCGGCTGGAAAGATAGGCGATCTGCCGTTCGATGGAGGCCATCATGTCGGCGGTCGTCTCGTCCTGATAGACCTTGCCGTTGACCGAAAGCTTCATCGCCAGATCATAGGGATCGGCGATACATTCCCGCGGCACGATCATCGGCCCGAACGGCAGGAAAGTCGGAAAGCTCTTGCCCGATAGCCAGTCGGCCCCGATCGCCGATCCGTCGCGGCGGAAGATCAGCTCTCGCGCAGTAACGTCGTTGACCACGGCGAAACCGGCGACATGCTCCATCGCCTCCGCCTCGCTCACGCGGTGGGCGCGGCGGCCGATCACCACGCCCAGCTCAAGCTCCCAATCGGGTTTCTCGACATCGTAGGGCAGGATCACCTCGTCGCGCGGGCCGATCACGCTGGCGGGCAGCTTCAGGAAGGCGAACGGCGGGGCTTTCGCGCGGGCGTCCATCATCGCCTCCACCCGGGCCTTGAGCTCAGCCGGATCGACGTTGTCGTGCTCGCTCGTGCGCATCGACGGGTCGCCCATGATCAGGCCGACGACGTGCTTCTTGTAGTTCGCCCCGATGCAGAAGACCTGCCCCGGCCGGTAAGGCATGCGGACGTCCGCCGCCGCGAAATCGCCGCCGGCAGCGAAAGCGCCCTGATCCGCGGCCCACGCGCCGAGCTGCGCCGAGACATTCGGCCAATCGCGCAGCAAAGCCGGCAGATCGCGCCCTTCGCCCCAGTGCGACAGCGGCACGAAGCGCTCACCGGAAACGAGCACCGCCTGCTCCGCGCCGCCTGAGGAAATAGTGGCCAGTCCGTAGGTCATGCGTCCTCTCAGTAAGGCTCGTGGAGCTTTTGCATCGTGTTGCCGAGCATCGCGTTCGCATCGCGCTGGTCGCCGCCGGCCATCTCGATCTCCCCGATGCGGACCGAGTTTTCGACGACCATCCGCGCGCGCTCGAAACGCCGCGCGGTGAAGGCGGCAAGCGCCGCCTCAAGATCGTCGTGACGGGCGATTTCCGCAGCAAGGACCAGGCCGTCCTCCACCGCCATGCCCGCGCCCGAGGCCATGTGCGGCGTGGTGGCGTGCACTGCATCGCCGATCAGGACGGTGCGGCCGCGATGCCATGGGGCAGGCAGCAGCAGCCATTCCAGCGGGCGGTAATTGACCAGGGAATCCGGCCCGAGGCCGGCGCGGACCTGTGAGACGTAGCCGCCGAACGGGGCCAGCAGGCCAGCCACGTGATCCAGCTGCTCCTCAGGCTCGAACCATGGGTTGTCAGGCACATGTTCCAGGATGAAGGCATACATCTGGTCGTCGGAAATGGGATTGAAGCCCAGCTTGACCGGGCCGCCGAGGAACATTTCCGGGCGATCAACCTCGGGCGGGCGCTGCGCGACGATCCGCCAGCAGCCCTGCCCGGTGAAGCGGGGTGCCGGCACCTCGGGAAACAGCTGGTGGCGCAGCCGCGAGAAGATGCCGTCGGCACCGATCACAAGGTCGTAGCTTTCCTGGCGGCCGTCGGGGAAGCTGACATGGGCGCCGGCCGCGTCCTGCTCGACCGAGGTGATCTCGGCACCGAGCGTCACGCGGATGCCCGCCTCGCGCACCTTGTGCGACATGATCTCGTGCAAGGCCGGCCGCATGATCCCGCCGCTGCGCGCGACAGGCGGCGCATCAGCGGGGATCGGCGGCGATTCCATGATCACGCTGCCGTCCACCGCGCGCAGGCGGATGCCCCCGCCGACGAAGCCCTTCGCCCGAACCTCGTCGAGGATCCCGAGATCCTCGAACGCGCGCAGCGACAGGCCGGTCACGCTGATCCCGGCGCCATAGGCGCGCCAATGCGGATCGGCATCGACCAGCTCGACCTCTACGCCCTGCCGCGCAAGCGCGAGGGCCGCGCTCATTCCGCCGACGCCGCCGCCGACCACAAGAGCTCTGTCGATCATTAATCCAGTCCTCTCACGCGCCGGCTGTCAGGCCGGGACCTGCCACAAGCCCTTGTCCGGGGTCATTTCCGCATGAGGCACGTTCCCGGTTATGATGCGGCCGGTGCCCCACTGGTCGATCGTGTTCGGCCCGGGCTGGTAGGTCTGCGGCTGCCAGGTATCCTCGTCGACTTCCTCGAGATCAGAAGTGTATTCGACGGCGTTGCCGTTGGGCGTGATGAAGTAGCTGAAGGTGTTGTTCCCGGCGGTGTGCCGGCCCGGCCCCCAGCTCAGCGTGATCCCGTTCTCGTGCATGCGGGCGAGCCCGCGCATCATCTCGTCGACCGAGCTGACGTCGAAGGCGATATGGTTGAGCGCCGGCGGCCCCGGAAGGATCGCCAGACGGTGGTGCGCCGAATTGCAGCGCAGGAAGACCATGAAGTCGCCGATCCAGTCCGACAGCCGGAAGCCAAGCGCCTTTTCATAGAATTCGGCCAGGCCTTTGTGGTTGGGCGAATGGAACACCACGTGACTGATGCCGATCGGGATCGCCTCACCCTTGTCGAGCTTGCGAAACGCGCGCGGCGTGCTGTCGCAGATCACTTCCATGGCCCGGCCGTCAGGGTCGAAGAAGCGGAAGGCGAAGCCGCCCGCCGGCCCGGTGGCGGGGGCGGGTTCGGAAATGATCCTGGCTCCGGCCGCTTTCACCTGCTCGAAAAGGGCCAGCACATCCTCGCGAGAGGCGGCCGAGAAGCCGACCAGATCGGTCTTGCGCTCCGCATCCTCGCGCAGCACCAGCACGTAAGGATGCGGCATGCCCTCGGCCGCGAAGTAAACGCTGCCGTCCTGCTCGGCGACTTCGACCAGGCCCCATTTCTCGCCGAAGAACGCGCGTTCGGCGGCGAGGTCGGGAACCGCCAGGGCGACATATTGCAGGTCGGTTACGCTCACGGTCATTTCGTACTCACTCCTTTCGATGGCTCCGTCAGAACTGGCCACCGATCCTGATGCCGTAGGTGCGCGGCTGTTCCGCGGAGGCGGCGATGAGGCCGCCCGGATTGGCCGTTCCCCCGATCAGGCGCCGGTTGTTTTCGATGTTGTTGATGTAGAAACTGACGAAAAGGCTGTCATCCTCGCGCCCAAGCGTCAGCGAGGCATAGCTGACGAAGGTCCCTTCGGACTTGAGATAAGGCAAGTAGTCCGCCGAGGAATAGCTCGACGAACGATAGCGCGTTCCGGCGACCAGCACGGCCTTGTAGTCGTCGCCGAAGGGAATGGTCTGCTGGCCATTGAGGTTGAAAGACCATTTCGGAGAGTTGAACGCGACATTGCCCGAGCAATCGATCTCGAACACATCGATCGGGCCGCCCGGCGTCGTCTGCGTCATGGGCGTGTACGGGCAGGTGGTGTTCGGCGGCAGTCCCTGGTTCGGCGAATAGTAGACGAAGCTGTCGTACTTGGTGTCGAGGTACTGAACATTGGCCGAGAGCAAGGTGTTCTCGACCGGGAGGAACTCTACGTCGAGGTCCACGCCCTTGATCGTGCTGTCGCCGATGTTCCGCGTGAGGAAGACCGTCGAAGGCGGATTGCCGAGGTCGTAGCCGAATTGGCTGAACTGCTGGTTCTTGTACTTCCACAGGAACGCCTCGGCATTCACCTGGAGGCGATTGTCGAAGAAGCGGTTCTTGGTTCCGAGGGTATAGGCCTTGATCGTTTCGGGATCGTAGGTGGAGATGCCACGGGCGAACGAGAAGCCGCCGGCGTGATACCCGGTCTCGAAGCTGGCGTAGATCATGTTGCGACGGCTCAGGTCGTATTGCGCCGCCAGGCGATAGGTGAACTTGTCGTTCTTCAGGCTGTCGTTGATGACGATCGGCGAGAAGAGCACGAACGGGGCGGTTTGCGACCCGCCTGCCTCCGGGGGCAGGACGAACAGCGGCACCGGGGTGATCGGTATGCCGCGCGACGTGTAGAAGTCGCGGAATTCCGCTTCCGTCGAGGCGAGCGGGGCAAAAGGCAGTGTCGGGCAGATATCCTGCGGCGGAGCAGGGTTGCCGCAGAACAGGATATAGACGTTCGACACGCCGTCGAATGTCTTCTTGTCCGAGGTATAGCGGCCCGCAACGGTGAGGCTAAGCGGCTCGACCGGGCGCCAGGTCACTTTGCCGAACCCGGCCCAGCTTTCGGTCCCGGTCGTGAAATCCTGATAGGGGACCAGCGTCTGCTGGTTGTAGCGCGCGGTCGCGTCGATATCCTCATCGAAGTACATCGCGCCCAGCAGGTAATCGACGGAATCGCCGAGATCGCCGGCCCAGCGCGCTTCGATGCTGGCCTGCTTGTCCTTCTCCTTGGTGAAGCCTTCGCGGAACACGCCGTTGAAGGCATAGTCGATGGCAGCTTCGCGATAGGCCGGCTGGAGAGTCAGCGTGCCGGCGTCCGTCACGTAATTGAGTTCGGCCGTGACCCCCCAATAGTCGTTGTCGTTATAGGGCTGGCCGTCCACGACGGCTCCCGCACGCCCGACCTGGGCAATGAAGCGCGAGGCAAGCAACGCGTTGGACGCCGGGTCCAGCAATCCCTGCTGAGTGGAAAACCCGGTCGGCGTGAATTTGTAGCCGGCAAAGCCCGTAGCCCCGAATGTCGGGTCGACAGAGCCGAGGTAGTAACCGCTGGCGCTCGCCCCGCCCTGGTGCGAGAAGTCCACCGCAAGGCGTACGTCCAACTGGTCATTGGGCTCCGCGTAGACCTGCAGGCGCCCGGCGTACTCACGCTGGTTGCCCGTGTCGTCGCTCAGGAAAGCATCGCGGTGAGACATGGAACCCGCGGCGCGCAGGGCGACATCCTGGCCCAGCGGCACGTTGACCGCGGCCTGCCCCGTCAGCCAGTCGTAGTTGCCGTAGCCGAGCATGAAGTTGCCCGAGGTTTCGCCGAGCTTCGGACGGTTGGGGATCACGTTGATGGCGCCGCCTGTGGCGTTGCGGCCATAGAGGGTGCCCTGCGGGCCCTTGAGAACTTCCACCCGCTGGAGGTCGTAAAACACCCCCGATGTCGAGGTGGGCCGCCCGATATAGACCCCGTCATAGTTGAATGAGATCGCCGGGTCGGAATAGCCGTTGACCGTCGCGTTGCCGACACCGCGCACGAAAAACACCGTGGTCGGCCCGCCCCCGCCGTTCGCGGCCAGCGAAGGCGACAGGCGCGACAGGTCTTCGGCCCGGATGACGTTCTGCTGCACCAGCTGGGCCGGATCGATGACGTCGACCGGGATCGGGATGCTCTGACCGCTTTCCTCGACGCGCTGCGCGGTCACGATGATGTCGGTGATTCCGCCTTGGCTGGCATCCTCCGCCGGATCGTTGGACGCTGGCCGAGTTTCCTGGGCCACGGCGGCAGACGAAGCGAATATGACGCAGAGCGCGCCGATCGACGCGCTCACAAGAAGTTTCGCGGACATAATGGCTCTCCCAGACCTTATATTCCGGGGTATATGAATTAAAATTCATTTCGCCAAGAATTTTATCGAAAGAGGGCCGTTGACCGCGCGGGAAGCAGGCGGAACAGGCGATGCCAACCAGCCGAATCCCCCTGCGGAAGATCGCCGGCGAAGGCTGGGAAAAAAGGGCCGGACGGCTATGCCTCTGGCGGGGCGCGGCGCGCCGATCCTCTCGCATTGTGCTTGCGATATTGGCTGGGGGTTTCGCCCAGTTCGGCGGTAAACGCGCGGATGAAGGCCGCCCGCTGGAATAGCCGAGCTTCGCTCCGATCCCGGAGATCGATTCCTCGCTCGCTACGATCATCGCGGCCGCCTTGCGCATGCGAACCTCGCGCAGGTAATCGAACGCCGTCCGCCCCATGGTATCGCACGGACTAGCCTGCGCTTGCCACCGCGAGGTATGGCCGCAAGTCGCGTGACGGAGGAAGCGCCGCCGATGATCGAGAGGATCGAAAACACCGTCGCCTTCATCACAGGCGGCGCCAGCGGGATTGGGCTAGGCATCGCGGCGGCGCTGGCCCATCGCGGCGCCTCGGTGGCGGTGGCCGACATTCGCGCCGACCACCTGGCCCAGGCGCGGGACCAGGCGGTCCGCGACGGGTGGGAGGATCGCTTTCTCGGGCTCGAACTCGACATTGCCGATCGGCAGGCGTTTGCCGAAGCGTTGGAAGCGGCCGAAGCTCGCTTTGGACCGCTGCGGATCCTGGTGAACAATGCCGGGGTGGGTATCGCCGGCCCCGTTGCGGAAGCCACTTTCGGCGACTGGGACTGGGGGCTCTCGGTCAATCTCGGCGGGGTGGTCAACGGCCTCGTCTGCGGCCTGCCGCTGCTTCGCCGGCATGGCCTGGGCGGCCATATTGTCATCACCTCATCGCTTGGCGCGCTGATGCCTCCTCGGCCCACGCGCGGAATCTATGCCACGGCAAAGGCGGGCCTGATCGCGCTGGCGGAACACCTGCGGTTGGATCTGCAGCACAGCGGGATCGGCGTTTCGGTTCTCTTGCCCGGCCCCACCCTGAGCAAGATTCACGAGAGCGAGCAGACACGGCCCGCGGAGCTGCGCGCGGGCAGCCGCTTCCCGGGCAATGTCACCGATAAAGCGCCGGCGGGCATCACCTGGCAAGATCCCGGAATCGCCGGACGAATGACGGTCGAGGCGATCCTGGCCGATCGCCTCTACATCGTGACGCACGGCGAATACCTTGACGCGGTCAAGGCCCGCAACGCCGCGATCGAGGAGGCCGTGCGCCAGGCCACAGATATCAGGGAGGGAATGCGTGGCTGACCGGCTCGAACTCTATCATGCCGAACCGTTGTCAAACAGCCTCAAGGTCCTGGCGGCGATCCACGAGAAAGGCGTTCCCTTCGTCAGCCACCAGATCAACCTCCGGCGCTTCGAACAGCACGAACCGCGTTTCCTGGCGATCAATCCGGCCGGGCAGGTGCCCGTGCTCGTCCACGGCGAATGCACCATCGTGGAATCGACGGTGATCAACGAATATCTCGATGAATCATTCGACGGTCCGCCCCTGCGCCCGGGCACCCCATACGGCCGCGCGCAAATGCGGGTTTGGACCAAGTTCGTTGACGAGAGCTTCCGGCCGGCGCTCAGCTTCCTCGCCTGGGCGCGTCAGATGCCGACCCTGGTCGGCGCCTTGCCGGAGGGGGAGTTCGAAAGGCGCCTCGCTCGCATCCCATTGCGCGAGAAGCGGGACAAATGGGCCATGGCGGCGCGAGGCGGCTTCACGCAGCGGGAAATCGAAGGCTGGCGCCAGAACCTGATCGAGGCGACCGGGCGGATCGAACAAGGCCTGGCGGCAAGCGACTGGCTCGTCAAAGACGGTTTCAGCCTGGCGGACATCGCCGTGTTCTCGATCGCGAACAGTCTTTCCTCGGGATATGCCGAGATCATGAACGAAGAGATCGCTCCGCGAACCATGGCCTGGCTGGCGCGCATGCGCGCGCGGCCCGGTGTGGCGGCGGCACTTGCCGTTCCCACGCCTCCGTCCCCGGTCGAAAAGCCGCCGGCCACTCCTTCGGACGTTTCAGGATGATGGAACGGGGCTGACTACCCGGCGGCGGACGTGATGAAATGGGCCGCGCGTTCGGCGACCATGATGACGGGCAGATTGGTGTTGCCCCCGGGCAGGGTCGGGAACACCGCCGCATCGGCCACGCGCAGCGCGGCGACACCGCGCACGCGAAGGGCGCCGTCGACCACCGATCTGTCGTCAGCCCCCATTCGGCAGGTGCAAGACGGGTGATAGGCCGTCGCGGCAGAGGCCCTGACGTAATCCATCACTTCGCTGTCGGAATGAAGCTCGCCATCGGGCCGGCGGATGGCGCCGGTCGCTTCCGCCAGCGCGGGCTGCTCCAGCAGCGAACGCAAGGTGTGGTAACCCCGCAGCATGTCTGCGCGGTCATCCGCGTCGCTCAACAGATTGAAGGCAATTCGCGGATGCTCTTGAGGGTCGGCGGAACCCAGCTTCACCCATCCCCGGCTTTTCGGATAGTTGAGCGACCACATCGCGCCGAGACGAGGACCAAAGGGTTTGGCGACGCCCGGAAACCACACCCGGGATTCCATCGCCAGCGGGATGAGCAGCAGGTGAAGGTCGATCCGCGCACTGCCGGGCGTGGTCGCGATATTGGCGGAAATCGCCAGCGGGGGCGCTCCGAACACGCCCTTGCCGCGCAGGAGCCAGGCAAGGCCTGACCGGGCCAGCCGGTCGAAGCGCAGTTCCCGCTCGAAAGCCAGCGAGGGGTCGAGATCGAACTCCATGCCCGCGCCGGGGTGATCGGTGAGATTGGCGCCGACTTCGGGGCTGTCGGCAATAACGTCGATCCCGTGTTCCCGCAGCTGTGCGCCCGGCCCGATGCCCGAGAGCATGAGCATGTGGGGCGAATTGATCGCTCCCCCGCACAGGATCACCTCCGCATTGGCGGCCACCTCGATCGTATCGCCATCCTGGCGGTATCTGACCCCCGTCGCGCGCCCGTTCTCGATAAGGACCTTCTCGACCAGCGCGCCGGTGCGAACCTCCAGGTTCGGCCGGGAAAGCGCTGGGTCGAGATAGGCATCGGCGGCGCTGCACCGGCGCCCGTTGCGGATCGTGAAGTCCGGCATGCCGAAGCCGTCGGTCCTGGCGCCGTTGAAGTCTTCGGTGATCGGGAAACCCAGGCTTCGGGCGGCGTCGATTGCCTTGGCCATCAGCGGGCTCGGCGCCGGATGGGGCTCGACGGAAAGCGGGCCGCTGCCGCCATGACAGGGCGTCTCGCCGCGCCAGTGATGTTCGAGCTTGCGGAACCAGGGGAGGACATCGTCCCAGCCCCAGCCGGCAAGGCCCTGCGCGCGCCAGCCGTCATAATCCGCCGGGTGGCCGCGGATCGCCATCATGCCGTTGAGGGACGACGTTCCCCCCAGCATCTTGCCGCGCGCGACGGGAAGCCGGCGCCCGTTCAGCTCCGCCTCCGGTTCCGACATGAAGCCCCAGGTCAGCGCGGGGTTGGGCCACAGCTTCGATACCGCCAGCGGAATGCGCACGTCCCAGCGGCGATTGCTGCCCCCTGCCTCCAGCAGCAGGACGCGCCGCGCGGGGTTTTCCGAAAGCCGATTGGCCAGCACGCAACCGGCCGAGCCCGCTCCGACAACGATGAAATCGAAGCGATCCATGGCGGCTTCAGACGACCTTCCAGTAACGGAAGATGGAGCCGGCGGGATTGCGCTGCCCCACGCCGACGAACAGCGTCCGGTTCAGCCAGTCATGCGGGCCGGCGGGCGCTTCGAAGCGGGGGGTCATCCGCATGTAGTATGACTGCGGATCGACCGGCTGCTGCGCCAGCAGCTTTTCGACGACGTCAGGCGGCGCGTGGCGGATGCCGGTGCTGCGCTTGAGGATGAAAGCGCCATCGTCGGTTTCCAGCAGGTACTGGGATTCGAAGCGGCCGCTCCCGTCCGCCCGCACCATGGGGAAATCCCCGCCGCTTTTTTGCACCACGGTGCCGCGAATGTTCGGGCCCGAAAACGTCCCTTCTTCGATCAGCACCGCCCCGCGCGTATAACCTTCGGCGAGTTCGATGTGGATGCGCCGCCCGAGAGACAGACGGAATTCCATCGCGAATTCGAGCTGCATGTCAGGTGATCCTGGCGATCTGCATCAGGCGGCTTCCCTGCGCTTGTTCGGCCATGAAGGCGCGAGTGGCAAGTTCAGCGGCGGGGCCATCCTCGGCCGCCTCGAACAGCAGGGCGAGGCGAAGCCCGCTGAACCTATCGCCCCGCGTGATGTATCCTTTCCCGAAGCAGCGGGCGGCGGCGCCATTGGCGAACGCTATATAATAGCTGGCCTCCACGTCGATCACGCCGTCGGCGCGCTCGAGCAGCGTCTCCCCGCCGCCGACGAAGGTTCCGGAGAATCCCGATCCTTCGATCGATCCGCCCTTGACCGGCCGATAGATTCGCCTGCCGCCGGTCGCGATCGGGCCCACGGTGACGGGCGCCTGCCACTCTATGGTCGCCTCGAAAGCGTGATCGAAGCCGGGGGACGGCGCGGTGAAGTCATCTGCCATTTCAATAAGCCATCGTGACGGTCTTTAGCTCGGTATAGGCTTCCACCCCGGCGCGCCCGTTCTCGCGCCCGAAGCCGGAGGCTTTGACGCCGCCGGCCGGCAGGGACAGATCGCCGCCGCCGCAGGCATTGATCCGCACCGTTCCGGCCTGCAACCGGTCGGCCAGCCCGTTGGCGACGGAAAAGTCGCGCGTCCAGGCATAAGCGGCCAGGCCATAAGGCGTATCGTTCGCCAGCGCCGCGATCTCGTCGAGATCGGTCGTTTCGAAAGGAACGGCGCAGAGCACGGGCCCGAATATCTCTTCACGCAGCGCCGCGGCCTGCACGTGAACGTCGCTCAGCACGGTGGGCGATACGAAATAGCCCGGGCCTTCACGAAGATCTCCGCCGGTGATCGCCCTGGCGCCATCGGCGAGCGCACCGGCGACGAACCCTTCGATCCGTTCGCGTTGGACAGCCGATATGGCCGGCCCCAGCTGGGTATCCGGATCGTCGGTTCTGCCGATTCTCATCGATCCCGCTATGCCGGCGATCCGATCGAGCAGGGCGCCGGCAACCCCGGCATGAACCAGCAGCCGCGACGCCGCGGAACATGTCTGGCCCGTGTTGAAGAAGATGCTGGTGGCGATGGCGCGCGCCGCTGCGTCAAGGTCCGCATCCGGCATCACGATGACGGGGGACTTGCCTCCCAGTTCGACGGTCACCCGCTTCATTTGGCGTCCGCAGGCGGCGGCGATCTCGCGGCCGGTTGCGGTCGAGCCGGTAAAGGCGATCTTCGATACGCCCGGATGATCGACCAGCGCCCCGCCGGCCTGCGCACCCGCCCCGGTGACCACGTTGATGAAGCCCGGGGGAAAGCCGCAGGCCCTGGTAAGCTCGGCCAGCCGCAGCGTGGAAACCGAGGTCTGCTCCGCCGGCTTGAGGACCAGCGCGCATCCCGCCGCGATCGCGGGGCCGATTTTGAACGCCGCCCCCATCAGCGGGTAATTCCACGGAATGATCTGCCCGACAACGCCGACCGGCTCGCGCAGTGTAAAGCCTCGCGCGCCGCCCTGCTGAGACAGCTCGGTGGTTTCGCCCGAAAGCTTCGTCGCCCAGCCGGCGAAATAGCGCAGGATCGCGGCCGATGCGGGCACATCCACGCGCGAGGCGTTGCTGATCGGCTTTCCGCCGTCGCGCATCTCGATCCGCGCCAGTTCCTCGGCATGGGCGTCGATCGCCGCGGCCAGCGCCAGCAGCGCGTCCTGCCTTTCGGTCGCAAGCCATTTGACGGGCCGCGCCATCGCCTCCTGCGCGGCTCCCACGGCTCGATCGATGTCCTGTGCATTGCCGGCGGCGATGGCGCCGATCCGCTCACCGGTCGCCGGATCCTCCACATCGATCGTGGAACCGCCAGCCGGCGCTGCCCAGTCGCCGGCGATGAAATGCCGGGGCTTGTCGATCAAGGCGGCGCCCGGCCAGCGATCCCGTGTCATTCGGCATTCCCAAATCGTTGCTGCCCGGCGGCGCTACCAGTGTGCGCACGGCCGGACTTGCACCTGCGCGCATGCCTTGCGCTCACAGTGCAAAGGCATGTGCTTCCGGCCGCGGCGGGCCGTGTGGACACCCGGTGAACCTGTGATAGTCTGATTTGGAGCCCGATGAAGGCGAATACGCCTCCGATGGAATGGGCGGGAGAGGGCTGAATGCTGCATCGCTTCGCAACCCATGCGATGAATCGGACGGAACGCAGCCGGCAATGGTGCGCGCTGACCCGGGCGGACCATGTCGAGTTTGCCGACGATCGCGAAGCCTCCCTGCGCGGCGGCGATTTCGGCCAGCTTCGTCTGTGCCTGGTTTCGATGGGCAGCCACAGGGTTGTCCAGGCGCGCCCCACAGAGGCATCGGGGGGCGCGCCGGCGCTCAAGTTCCTTTTCCAGGAGGAAGGGAACGCAACGGTACGGCAAGGCGGCCTGGAAAACCGAATCCAGGCCGGCCAATGGTGCGCCATCCGCAAGGATATCGGGTACGAGATCGATGCCCCCGGCCCCTCCCGGCAACTGTCGCTTACCGTCCCGTGCGAACTGGTGCCCGCCCAGCGGCGCGGGATTCAATGGTGGCGCCGGCCGCGCGGCTATCTGCGGGGCGCCGCGCAAATCCTTCATGCGAGCGCTTCCGCATCGGTCCTGTCGGGCGGCAGCCTGTCGCATAAGAACTGCGAACAGCTCGGCGGGCAACTCGCCCAGATGGTCGAGATGACCCTGTGTTCGGACACTCAGGACAGCTTCCCCGATCTTCGGGAAGAGCGGCGGCGGGCGGTCCTCGAATTCATTGACGATCGGCTGGCCGAATCCGGCCTGGACGTGGGCCAGATCGCGCACGAATTCGGCTGTTCCAGCCGCACGATTCACAAGCTGTTCGAAGGAGAAGCGCATACCGTCGGACGGGCGATATGGGAGCGCCGGCTGGAGCGTTGCCGGCACGACATGATCGACCCGTCGCTGGCCTCACGCTCCATCACCCAGATCGCCCATCACTGGGGCTTCAGCGATTCCCAGCACTTCAGCCGCGCGTTCAAGGCCCGCTTCGGCATCACTCCCCGCGAATATCGCACTCTGTATATATTGAATTGAGCCGTCGCGCCGAGTCCGCCTGGTGCGCTCCCGTCCAATCGCCGCCGATCGCGCCGGCCTAACGGTTCCGGCTCGAACGACGCGAAAGCGAACCGGCCCCTGCGTGGAATCGGGGCACGCGCGGGCCTTCACGAGGGGATTCCGTTGACACGCAACCAACGCATAACGGCGCTCGTCCTGCTCGCGTCAATCAATGCATTTGGTTTCATCGACCGGGTGATGATCGCCCTCGTCGCCGAGAAGATCAAAGCCGAATTCCAGGTTTCGGACCTTCAGATCGGCCTGCTGGGCGGCACGGCCTTTGCCGTGGTGAACGCCCTTGCCGCCGTTCCCATCGCGCGAATGGCCGAACGCTTTTACCGATCGTATGTCACCGCCGGCTTTCTGCTGATGGCCTCGGTCTTCACCACGCTTGCGGGCGCGACGGCCAGCTTTGCCCAGCTATTCGCCTGCCGGCTGGGCATGGCGGCGGGCAACGCCGCCACGGAAGCGCCCCCGCATTCGATGATTTCGGATATGTATCCGAAGGAAAAGCGCGCGTCGGCCATCTCGATCTTCATGCTCGGCGTGCCGCTGGCGGCTCTGTTCGGCTCGTTTCTCGGCGGCTCGATCGCGGAAAGCTTCGGCTGGCGAAACACCTTCGTCTTCTTCGGGGTCGGCGGCGCGATCATCTCGCTACTGTGCTTCCTGTTCCTCAAGGAGCCCCAGCGCGGCGCGTCGGATGGCGCGGCCAGCGAGGCGCTGTCCACGATCGGCGTGGTGCGGATCCTCCTGGGTTCCAGTTCGCTCCGCTGGCTGGTGATCGCCTTGTCGACCATCAGTCTCGGCAGCTTCGGCGTGAACACCTTTCTCCCGGCGTTCTTCTCCCGCGATTATGGCCTGGACGCCGGCCAGGCCGGCTTCGTGTTCGGGCTGATTTCGGGGATCGGGGCTCTCATCGGAACCTTGTTCGGCGGTTATGTCAGCGAGTGGATGGCGCGGCGCGATCCGCGCTGGCTCCTGGGTGTGCCGGCGCTGGGGCTCATCCTCGGGGCGCCGCTTTTCGTGGCCGGCCTGCTCAGTGGCAACCTGTACGTCGCGGTCCCCGTGATGCTTATCGGCTCCGCCGCGTTCTACACCGCGATGGGGCCGTCCATCGCCACGCTGCACGGGTCGTTTTCCGCGCACAGCCGGGCAACCGGGTCCGCGGTCTTCCTCCTCATCATCCACCTCTTGGGCCAGGGCCTCGGCCCGCCCCTGGTCGGCATAGTCAGCGATACCGTGTCGGCCGCCATGTACACCGGCGGAAACTTTGCATCGGAATGCGCGGGCGCCGCCGCGCAGATCGAAGGATCCGCTTGTGCCCGCGCCTCCGCTGATGGCCTGCGCTATGCCATCGGGACGTTCGCGCTGTTTTTCGTCGGCGCCGGGGGCCTGCTCTACCTCGCCGCGCGGGCCGGCTGGAAGACTGTGGCTCGAACGGCCGGAGCATAAGCCGCGCGCGCCAAAGCTCACCAGGCGGGGTTCGCCGCCGGTCCCTTTCGCTCGTCCATCATCTCGTTGAAGATCGTGCGCCGTTTGAACAGCCAGCCCGAGCCCGTGCGAACCAGCTCGTCCTCGTAATGGCCATTGGCGCCGACGTAGGGCCACCGATGGCGATTATCGTTGTCCAGCTCGAACCAGAAAGCCAGCGTCCGCGCCGTGTCGCCCTCGATCTGCATGACCTTGTTGGTCACGAAATGCCTCAGCCGCGACGGCCGCAAGGGAGCGTCCGCTTTCTCGAACTTGCCGAAATGCACCTGCATGCCGATGACCGCCGCGCGTATCGAATCCCGCCCCTCGATCACGCCCCCGGCCCAATCCAGCACCCGTCCTCCGTAAACAAAGAAGCGATGACGCCGGCGTCGAGCCAATCGAGCGCGAACAGATAGCGGCTGTGCAACTCGTCGATCCGCGCACGGTCCAGCAATTCCGCCACTGCCGCCGGATCGATTGGCTCAGTCATCGCTCTCACCCCTGATGATCATGGCACGCGTTAGCCGACTGAAAGCGCGGCGTCTTGCCCCGGCGCGAAGCTCAGGGGATGGGAAGAGGCCCATTGCAGCCCGGCAGGTTTCAAGGCGCGTTCGGACCCAGTTGACACACCTTAGCCCCTCCCTCTAAAGGCCGCGCCCTACCCCGTGCCCAGATGGCGGAATTGGTAGACGCACCGTCTTCAGGTGGCGGCGCTCGAAAGGGCGTGGAGGTTCGAGTCCTCTTCTGGGCACCATTTGTTCTTCCGAGGGCATCCGAGAACGTCCAAAAAACGGCAGATTTCTGCCGTTTTTTGTGCTATGACCGTCCGGTCAAATCCGGGCCGATCCGGCACCAATCGGGAACAAATATGGTATCCTGCATGGTATCGGAGGCCCCCAATGGACGGGCCGATACCATGGGAAAGCTGTTCGCCACCACGGTCGCCAACGCCAAGCCGAAGGACCGCGACTACAAGCTGTCGGACGGCGAAGGCCTCTATCTTCTTGTCCGCCCGAACGGCCGCAAGCTGTGGCGCCTCAACTATGCCTATCTCGGCAAGCAGCGGACGCTCTCGTTCGGTGCCTGGCCGGAGGTTAGCCTGGTCGACGCACGCGGCCAGCGCGACGACGCCCGGCGAATGATCGCTGCCGGGCGCGATCCCTCGCACGAGGCCAAGCTCGCCCTCGCTCGCGAGAAGCTGTCCGAGGACAACAGCTTCAAGCTGGTCGCCGAGGAATGGGTCGCCAAGAACGAGCGCGAAGGCATGGCCGAGGTCACGCTCGGCAAGGTCCGCTGGCTGCTCGCCAAGGCCTATGCCAAGATCGGTAACCGCCCGATCGCCAAGATAACCGCGCAGGAAGTGCTGGCGGTGCTCCGATCGATCGAAGCCACCGGCCGCTACGAGAGCGCGCGACGGATGCGCAGCGTGCTGAGCCGCGTGTTCCGCTACGCCATCGCCACCACCCGCGCCGAGCACGACCCCGCGCGCGACCTGCGCGGCGCGCTTACCGTCCCCAAGGTGAAGCATCTCGCGGCGATCACCACCGGGAAGGGTGCCGGCGAGCTGATGCGGGCAATCGAGGGCTACAGCGGTCATGCGATCACGCTCTATGCGCTCAGGCTCTCCGCGCATCTTTTCGTCCGGCCCGGCGAGCTGCGCCAGGCGGAGTGGAGCGAGTTCGACTTCGAGCGCGCCGTCTGGGCGATCCCGGCCGAGAAGATGAAGATGCGCCGGCCCCACCGCGTCCCGCTTTCGACCCAGGTGGTCGCCCTCTTCGAGGAACTCTATGAGCTGACCGGGACCGGCCGCTACTGCTTCCCCTCGTTCCGCTCGCCGCGCAGGCCGATGTCGGAAAACACCGTCAACGCGGCGCTCCGCGTGCTCGGCTTCAAGCAGGACGAAATGACCGCGCACGGCTTCCGGGCGATGGCCGCAACGCTTCTCAACGAGTCGGGGCTGTTCAATCCCGACGCGATCGAGCGCCAGCTCGCGCACATGGAAAACAACGGCGTGCGCCGCGCCTATACCCGCGGCGAGTATTGGGAGGAGCGGGTCAGGATGATGCAGCACTGGTCCGATCACCTCGATCACTTGCGCGACGGGGCGAAGGTCCTGAAGCCGGCCTTCGGCGCACGGCGCAGCTAGGCGCTCATCTCGGCGGGTAGGTCCACGGCGTCACCTCGGCGAGGGATTCGAGGATCGCCAGCGCGCCGCTGCCGAGCCGGTCGTATTCCTCGATCTTTCGCTGGGCCCAGGCGAGCCAGTCGGCCGCTTCGATGCCGCCGGCCGGAGGGGAGTCTTCCGGCAGCCGCTCGCGGAGCGCCGCCAGGAACGCGCGGGCGAGCTCGGCCTCACGCCAGGCAGCAGCGAGCTCGAGCAAACGCCGGAAGCGCGCGGCATCGAGCTTGCGCGCGTCCTCGCGCTGGCGCCGCTCCTGGGCCGCAAGTTCGCTGCGACGGCACTCCTCTTCCCGTTCCCTGCGAAGCTGCTCGAGCGCCGGAAAGGTCGCCATGATTCCTGTCACGATATCGTCGAGCTGCTGCTCCAGCGCGGCGCGCTTCGAATCCTCCCATTCGGTGCGCGTTCCCCGCGGCAGCCAGGTCTTGATCTCGAAGACGAGTGAGTCGGTTTCATGGAGTTCGTGGACCCATGTCTGCGCTTCCGGCCCCCGCCAGCGGAGCTCGTCCGGCGTAAGCTGCCGCTGTCCGCGCTTGAGTCGATATCGCAGCTGGAACGCGATCTGTTCGCCGCCACGCACCATCAGCAGCTCGCGGCGCTCGCCCTTCCTGACCGCAACGCCGCGCTTCTCGACCGCCTTGAAGATCGCGTCGGCGACGCGGAACCGGCGGCGGTCGGCTGCCGTCAGGGGCATCGGCTCCACGTAGCGCCGCAGATGATGGTCGTAGACCTTTTCACGCTTGCGGGCCTGCTGTTCGTGCGCGGCGATCCATTGCGCAACCATGGCATGTGGCCGCACGAGGCGCTCCGGGACCCTGAGGGCATTGCCCGTCGGCTGCCTGGCGCCTCCCACGCCGGGAGGCGAATCCGAGCATGCTTGCACCTTCCTCCGCTTGCTCGCGCTGACCGGGATGACGTCCGGTACTCCGTCGGGAGCAGGCTCGAGCGGTTGCACGCTGACCGGCTTGCCCATTTCGAGCCTGAGCCAGTGCCCTTGTTCAGGCCGTGCGATCGCATGCGCATCGCAGATCTGGCTGAGCCGCTGGCCTGAGATGCCGAATCGCTCGGCGACCTTCTTCAGCGGCTCTGCCCAGACGAGTTTGTGGAGTTCAGCGCGGGTAAGTGAAGCTTGTTGCAAAGCGGTGCTCTACTGCCTGTCCTTGGTTCACGCCAAGGACGAGCGGGGAGGATCCATCCCTAGGCCAAAGTAGTGATCGCTCGCCTGGGCGTCGCGGGCAGTTCGAGGACGTGCCCGCCTCCGCAGGAGGACACGTCCACAAGTTCAGAGCGCGAAGCTACCGCGGTCTGCATATCCGGCCGGACGCAGCTCAAGCGACGCCACCTCATCGAGGCGGTGCCTGCGGCATCGAAAGCTCCAGCCATTGCGGCGGTCCGACGACACCTGCAGCCACGCCCCGCTGCGCCGTTCCAGCCAGCCCGAGGCGAACAATTCGCCCGCGTGGAAGCCCGCATTGCCGGCCCCCACCCAATTCTCCGCATCAGGCGTCGGCCAAAGGGCGACGTGGACCGCGATCTCGTCCCAACCGGCGTCCCAAAGGGACGCGATCGCCGGAATGTCGCCAACGGCAAAGCGGAACACGTAAGGCTTCTGCTGCGCGAATTGCTCTCGATTGCCTCCAGGCCAGCGATTGTCTCCGGGACGGAGCGAGAAGAGTCGCCGCGCAAGTCCCTCGTTAATTGCCGCCACCATGGCATTGCGCCATGCACGCTGTCGAGCAGACGCCGAATAGTCGATCTCGTGGTACTTCGAGGACGTGGTCTTGAGCACATGCAGGCCGCGATCGATCGTCAGCCAGTCAAACAGCAGTTGTCGGTCGCCGGGTGCACAGGGCTCGCCGGTCAGCTCCTCCCGGCGCGCGAGGAAGGCCGCTTCATCGAGAAGCACGTAGTCGGGGTCGTTTGGGTCGACTTCCCGCACTGCCGCTAGCAAGGAGGCCTGAGTCCGGAAGCCGCAAGCGGCGGCGAGGGCTTCGGTCAGGTGGGACGACTTGTCCTTCGGGAAGCGCGCCACGAGTGCACGCTTGACGGCGCGCAGGCCGTCGTCGGTCATGGAAACGGATGCCAAAGATCGATCCTTCGTATCTGGGCCGATGTCCGCCGATTACACACCGACCAAACACGAATGGTCGATCTATCGTTCTTGAGTGTCAGCTTTGACCCGGCGGCAGGTCTGGCGAGACGGCCAGCGAGGAGTATGGGGGGCAGGATCTTCACTTTCAAGGCCATCGAGAATGTGCCCCTTTGTTCTGTAGTGCGGTCAGCCCGGGCGAAGCCCGTTGGCGGGTTGCGTATTGCCGGCTTCTGACTAGTCTAAAGCCGCGCCACGAGGGTGGCGCCGGGGCGTGAGAACCCCGCTTGAGAGAACGAGATCCGTCCCTTCGGCCGGGTGGCCGACGCGCATGTCCAAGCCGCTTGCGGCCAAAGGCATCGGCGCATGTCTCAAGCATGTTCTCAACACCCGGCTTTCGCCCGCGTGCGCTCACAATCGTGGGTCAAGCGGGCATGTTCGAAAACCCCAGCGCCAGTGCACCAGGATCGAGTACGGCGGCCGAGTGCGGCCTTCTGTCCACGTGCTCGCGGACGACAGCATGCTGAGGGCTGCCGCGCTTCCGCGCATCGGAGAGGACGATCCGCTCCCGCCCGAGGACCGCGTCGCGCGCGCCCCGCTTGCGCTCGAAGACCTCTACCGCAAACATGGGCCGCGGCTCCTGCGCTTCTTCTTGCGGCGCACGGATCGGCAGGATGCCGGCGACCTGGTGCACGAGAGCTTCGTCCGGTTTGCCAATTCGCCAGCCTGTCGAGACCGCGCAGTCGAATGCCCGGAGGCCTACCTCAACCAGATTGCGACGAACCTTTTGCGGGATCGCGCGAAGTCTGCCCTGCAAAGGTCGCTTGCCAGCCACGTTCCCGTCGACGAGGTTCCGCTGGCGGGCACGGACCTGGTCGCCGCGCTAGAGGCACGCGACAAGCTCAACCGGCTCCAGAACGCGCTGATGCGGCTGAAGCCGAAGACCCGCGAGATATTCCTCGCCCATCGCCTCGACGGATTGAGCTACAGGCAGATATCGGAACGATCCGGCTTGAGCATCAAGGGCGTCGAATGGCACATGACGAAGGCGATTGATCTTCTTGATCGAGCCCTGAGGCGTTGATGGACCATCGAGGCGACGGCTCGCGCGCACCGGACGTGGTGCGCGAGCAGGCGATTGCCTGGCTGGCCCGGCTGCGGTCGGGGCCTACCGACGACGAGCGCGCCGAATTCCTGGACTGGTATTCCGCCGACGCGCGGCATGCGAACACCTACGATGCGCTGCTCGACAGCTGGGACGACACTGGCCTCGCGGCGCAAACCCCGATGGGAGAGCGCTGCCGGGCCGCGACCCGGCAGCGCAGGACGAGGGTAGCAGCGGCGGCCGCGGCGGTGCTGGTGCTGCTTGTTGCGGGCACCCTCGCCATGACCGGCTTCGTGCACCGCGACACGACCACCCGCGCGGTGCTCGCCAGTCGCGTGGGCGAAATCCGGACAATCGCGCTCGACGATGGATCAAGGGTCACGCTCGACACGGACAGCGTCGTGCGGGTTCGCTACGATGGCGACGAGCGGCGTCTCGAACTCCAGCAGGGACGCGCCCGCTTCGCGGTCGCCCGCGACGCCGCGCGGCCGTTCATCGTGGCTGCCGGATCGAGTGAGGTCGTTGCCCACGGAACCGTGTTCGACGTAGACCGCCGCCCGGACCGGATCGTCGTTGCCCTACTGGAGGGCTCGGTCGAGGTTCGCCGGAACGCCCTGTCGGCCGGGTCGGGACCGACGATGCTGACGCCCGGACAACAGGTTACGATCGGCGGCTCCGCTGCGCCGGCCCAGCCCACGATGATCAGGCCGCCTGAAGCCCGTTGGCCGTCCGGGATGCTGGCGTTCGAGGATGCCCCGCTGGCCGACGTCGTGGCATCGGCCAATCGCTACAGCTCGACCCAGATCATCATCGCCGATCCCGCCGCCGGGCAGCACCGCTTCACTGGCACCTTCAAGCCCGGCGAGCCCTCGCGGCTTGCCGAGACCATCAGGTCGATGTTCCAGTTGCGGGTCGAGCGGGACCGACCCGGCACGCTCGTGCTCGCCAGCCAGGAATAATTTCCCAGGGTAACCGCAGCCGGTCGCGTCGAACTCCCCCAAGCAACTCCAATCCGGGCTTGCGCATGGGGGAACCCGAATGTCGATTGTCCAGAAGGTTGCACTTGCGCTGTCCGCTTCGACCGTCGCGCTCTTGCCGGCGGTGCCAGCGATGGCCGCCGAGGAACAGCGGCTCGCCTACGCCCTTCCCGCGCAACCGCTTGCCCAGTCCCTACGCGATGTGTCGATCCTGTCGGGGCGAGACATTGTCGCCCCGGCAGAGCTGCTCCGAGGCAGGACAGCCCCGCCGGTCCGCGGCAACTACACTCTTGAGGAAGTCGTCGAAGCGCTCCTCGCCGGGTCCGGCCTCGCGGCGCGAAGGGTGGGGGACGGGCTGGTGATCGCTCGCACGCAATCCACGCAGGGCAGCCCGGAAGGCGAACTCGCCAGCGAAGAAGCGATCGTGGTCACCGGGACCCGCATCCGCGGGTCCGGTCCGGTCGGGTCCGCGGTCACGACCGTCGACCGCGAGGCGATCGACCGCAGCGGCTACGCCACGACACAGGACATCGTCCGGACGATCCCGCAGAATTTCGGGGGGACGGCGGGCGAGGGGCCGGGCACGGGTTCATTCAACTCGGACTCCGGCTTCAACATCGCGGCCGGCTCGAGCATCAACCTGCGCGGGCTCGGGACCGGCTCGACGCTCGTGCTGCTGGGTGGAGACCGGCCGCCGCTTGGCGGCTTCTCGGGCGTGTTCAGCGACATCTCCATGATCCCGGCCTCGGCGATCGAACGGATCGAGATCGTCGCCGACGGCGCGTCGGCGGTCTACGGCTCCGACGCCGTCGCCGGCGTGGTCAACATCATCCCCCGGCTCGACTTCACCGGCGGCGAGACCCGATTCCGGATCGGCACCGCCGATGGCGATTCCGAGGACGTCGTCGCCAGCCAGCTTCTCGGAACCCGCTGGTCCGGCGGGCATGCCATGATCGCCTATGAATATTACCGGCGGACGCGGCTCGCCGCCGCTGACCGGGCCTATGCCACGGACGACCTGCGGAACTACGGCGGCACGGATAACCGAAGCCGATATGCGAGCCCCGGAACCATCATCGCGGCCAACGGCCAGACCTTCGCGATCCCGCGCGGGCAGGACGGGCGAGACCTGGCCGCAAGCGACCTCGTCCCCAATACGGTGAACCTCGGGAACGACTGGGACCAGGCCGACCTGCTTCCCGACCAGCGCCGGCACTCCGTCTTCGCCGCGGCCAGCCAGGACCTTGCTCCCGGCATCCGCCTCTATGCGCGCGGCCTCTATTCCTCGCGGAGCTTCAGCCAGCGCGAGAGGCCGATCAGCAACGCGGCGCGGACGGTGCCGGTGACGAACCCCTTCTACGTCGACCCGATCGGGACCGCGCGTCCGGTACGGGTGCAATACAGCTTCGTGCGCGACCTCGGCCCCGAGACCACCAGCGGCGGCGTCGAAGCCTATGGCGGCAGCCTGGGCGTCGAGGCGGACCTGGGCCGATGGAATGTCGACCTGCACGGCACATGGGGGCGGCAGGTCGAACGAACCACCATCTCCAACCGCGTGAACACGGCGCGGCTCAATGCGGCGCTTGCCGATCCCGACCCGGCAACCGCCTACAATCTCTTCGGCGACGGGCCCTCGACCAATCCGGCCACGATAGCAAAGGTGCGGGGCTCAACGCGCTCGGGCAACAGCGGCACCGTCTGGTCGGCAGCCCTGCGGGCCGATGGTCCGCTCGTCTCGCTGCCCGGCGGCGACGTCCGCCTCGCGGTCGGCGGCGAATATCGCGAGGAGCGGTACGAGGACCGGGCGACGATAAGCGACGTCAACACGCTGGCACCGGTCGCGCTCCAGCCGATCGCCCTGCCTGGCCCGCGGCGGGTCCGGGCCGCCTATGGCGAACTCCATGTGCCGGTCTTCGGCGAAGACTTGCGCCTTCCGGGATTCCACCGGCTGGACCTCTCCGCCGCCGTGCGGACCGAGCACTACAGCGACTTCGGGACCACGACCAACCCGAAGCTCGGCATCGCCTGGGAGCCGCTGCGCGGCCTCGCCATCCGCGGGACCTGGGGCAAGTCGTTCCGCGCGCCCAACTTCAACAACCTGAGGCAGGATCCCGCCAACTCGCTCTTCTTCACCTACACGCTGCCCGATCCCGCGTCGCCCACGGGCCAGACGAACGTGCTGGTCCTGCGCGGGAACGATCCAGGGCTGCGCCCGGAACGGGCGACGAGCTGGACCGTCGGCATGGACGTCCGGCCGCCCTTTATCCCGGGGCTCCATGCAAGCATCACCTACTACAATATCGACTACCGCGACCGCATCGCTTCCCCGGCGGCAAACCTGCTCAACTTCCTCGTCAACCGCGAGACCTACGAGGGCATCATCGACCCGGATCCCTCGCTCGCGACGATTCAGGGCTATTTCGCGGCGCCGGTCTTCCAGAATCCCTTCAATTTGGCGCCCGAGCAGATCGAGCTGCTGATCGACGCGCGGCTGCAGAACCGGTCGACCGTCAGGCAAAGCGGGCTCGACGTTGACCTCGGCTACAGCTTCGATGCCCTTGGCGGGAGGGCGGACATCGGCCTCGCCGGGGCGTACATCTTCCATATCCGCCAGGCGCTCACGGCGAGCGCCCCCGCCACCGACGTCGTCGACCGGCTCGGCAACCCGGTCGACCTGCGGCTGCGCGCCCGCGCCGGATGGTCCGGCGAGCGCTGGAGCGTGTCGCTCTTCGGCAACTATCTCGACAGCTACACCAACCTCACCAACGCGGTCCCGCAGGAGGTCCATTCCTGGACGACCTTCGACCTGCAGGTCGGCTATCGCTTCGGCGAGGAAGGAGTCGGCCGCGGCCTGCGTGTCGCGCTGAGCGCCACCAACCTGTTCGACCGCGACCCGCCGGCGGCCGCCTACTTCCTCGGTCCGTTCTCGGTCGGCTTCGACCCGGACAATGCCAGTCCGCTGGGCCGCGTCATCTCGCTGACGGTCACCAAGACGTGGTGAGGGCCATGTCGCGCTGCCTGCTTGCAGCTTCTTGCCTCGCTGCACCCTCCGTCGCCTCCGCCGACTGCCCCGAGCGATTGATGTCGCCCGGGTCCTCCAGCGCTCGCGACGTCAGTCCGCGCGACCTCCTCGGGCTGCGTGATTTCGGCCGGTCCGATACCGCGCTCTCCGGCCCATCGCCCTTCAGCCTGTCGCCGGACGGCACCGAGCTTGCCATTGCCCTTCGTCGCGCGGACCCCGACGCCGACCGCTATTGCATCGGCATCGTCATCGTCCCGCTCGATCGAGCCAAGCCAGCACGGCTGGTCGATGTCGGCGGCGAGTTCATCCTGGCTCGCAGCGACAGCCACGGCCTTCCCGACCTGGCGATAGGCACCGAACAGGCCATCACGCCCCTGTGGTCGCCCGACGGCCGCTGGCTCGCCTACCTGCGCCGCGATCGAGGGGTGACCCAGGCCTGGCGTGCCCGCACCGACGGAAGCCACGCCGCTCCCGTCACGCGCGATGCCGAGGACGTGCGGGCGGTACGCTGGTCGCCGGACGGCGGGGCGCTGGTGGTCACCTCGCGGCCGATGGCGGCTGCACGGGCGGAGATCGACCGCGAAGGCCGGCGCGGCTTCCTCTACGACCGGCGGTTCTGGACGCTGTCCGAGGCGCGTCCGCGCCCGCGGCTGCCACTGCCGACCGTTGAGCGGGTCGTCGATCCGGAAACCGGCCGCGCGATCGAAGGGGACGGTGCGGCCGACCGGCGGGACGAGGGAAGGCCCGCCGATGCCCGTCTCTACGCTCGGTCGGCCGACGGTGCGCGCGCCTGGACGTCGCCGACCGACCCGGGCCGCATCCTCGGTCCCGTCAGCCTCAAGGTCGAAAGCGGCGGCCGGACACTCGCCTGCAGCGTCGCAGCCTGTTCAGCCGCGGTAGGCACGCTGTGGTGGCGCGATCCTGGCGAGCTGCTTTTCATGCAGGGAGGCACGCCGGAGAATGGCGGCACGACGACGCTGTTCCGCTGGCGCGTCGATGCCGAGCCAGCCCCGGTGCCTCTCCTCGCCACGAACGATGCCCTGATCGGCTGCCAGCTGCTCGCGCGGCGTTTGATCTGCGCGCGCGAGACTGCGACGCACCCGCGCGTGATCGTCAGCCTCGACCCGGACACGGCGCGCTCGACCACGATTTACGATCCCAATCCCGAGTTCGCGCGCCTGCGGACCGGCAAGGTCCAGCGGCTGCGCTGGACGGACGCGCAAGGCGTCCCCGGCTTCGGCGACCTCGTCCTTCCCCCCGCGCATCGCCCCGGCGACAGGCATCCGCTGGTGATCGTACAGTACCAGAGCCGCGGCTTCTTGCGCGGCGGCACCGGCGACGAATACCCGATCCACGCGTTGGCCAGCCGCGGCTTCGCGGTGCTGAGCTTCAACCGCGTCCGCCCGTTCGCGAGCGATTCCGGTGCGCGCGACATCAACAAATTCGTCCGCATCGGCATGACCGATTTTGCCGAGCGCCGGCGCATGCTCTCGGCGATCGAGGCGGGAATCGACCGCAGCATCGCGCTAGGGGTGGTCGACCCGGATCGCATCGGTATCTCGGGGCTCAGCGACGGCGCCGCCAGCGTCCAGTTCGGGCTCGTCAACTCGAATCGTTTCCGCGCGGCGGCGATGAGCTCGTGCTGCGACGACCCGAGCACGGTGCAATTCGCGGCAGGACCCGCCTATTTCGAGGACACGCTGTCCTGGGGCTATCCCGATCCGGGCGCCGACGAGCATGGCTTTTGGCGGCGCTATTCGCTGGCCGCCAACGCCGACAGAATCGACGTGCCGATCCTTCTCCAGCTTCCCGACGACGAATTCCGCTTTGCGCTCGAGACCTATGTCACGCTCGACCAGCGTCGCGTGCCGATCGAGATGTACGTCTTTCCCGACGAGTTTCATGTGAAGTGGCATCCGGCCCACCGCCTCGCGGTCTACGAGCGCGCAATCGACTGGTTCGACTTCTGGCTCAACGGGCGCGAGGACCCGGCGCCGGGCAAGCAGGATCAATATGCCCGATGGCGCGCGCTCGCGCTGCGGGCGCAGGATCATACCGTCCACCGCTGAATCGCCATAATCGTTGATCCTGCAATTGCCGTTGTCGGCCCGACTTAGGCGCTACCATGGATCTGCCACTTGTTCTGGTTCGCTCCCCATTTGATTGGCACTGCAGCGACCCCAGCTTTTCCGCCAAACCGCGAGATGGGCCGATGCACGAACCGCTGCGCCAGCAAGCCTCAATCACCGACCAATTTGCTATCGAGGTTTCGCTGAACCACTCCGCCAGGAAGTGGCCAAGCGTTACGCGAAGGCATCGGCGAGATCTGACGCTGCTTTCATCACGTCGAGCAGCATGGCCATCACGTTGCCGGCAATGGCGATCGAAAGGCTTTGCTCGGGGTAGACCACCAACACGTAGCGCCCGCCTGGCGTAGAGCCTGCATGGTGCCATCGGCGACGTCCTTCTGCGTCATTGTCCAGCCGCCATCCGAGACCAAGTGGAGGGGATGAGCGAGTGGCTTCCGTGAGTGGTGTAAAAAGCAGACTGCGCTCCGCGGCAGTAATCCTCGCGTTCGGAGAGTCGAGCATGGCCGCGCCGAAACGCGCAGTATCCGACGGTGTCATCAAAAAACCGGCTCCCGCCCAACTGTAGGCGGGATTGCTCAGCGGCATGTTGGCATAACCTTCGATCAGCCTCGGTCGGGCAGCCTCGGGCAGGGCGCCGTAGAGCATAGCTAAATCAGGTAGGTTCATATAGCCGCTCGCCCGCTGCGGCCGGATCGCCCAGGGATCATCGTCGGCAAGGCTTGGCAGCCCGAACGCTTGGCCAACTTCCTTCTCGATCAGCTCTCTGAATTCCTGGCCCGCGGCCGCTTCCATCACCATTGATGCAAGAGTATATCCGTAGGAAGAGTAGTGGACCTGGTCACCAGGCGGCGCAATCAGCGGATCATCGATGAACAACGTCAGCACATCTGCATTCGTTGGAAAGACTCGCATGTAAACGGCGCCACCAGGCCCAAACAGATCGAAATCCTTCTGAATATAGTGACGAATCCCGCCTCGATGGGTAAGCAGTTGGCGCATCGTGGTGGCGCGATGCTGTTCGGGCAAGTCAGGCAGCCATTTCGAGATTGGCGCATCCAAGTCGAGCACGCCGCGACTTACGAGCTTGGCGGCAGCCGTCGCGGTGAGTAGCTTGGACACCGAGCCGAGCCGGAATGTGTGCTCCGTGGTAGCAGGGACATCAAGTTCCAGATCCGCCTTGCCGTGAGCCTCGGCCCATATGAGTTCGCCCGGCCGCGCCACCGCGAGTGAGAGAGCCGGTGCTGCTTTTGCGGCATGGAGGTCAGCCGCGATTCTCGAGGCCTCAGTGGAAGGGCCTGAGCCCCCTCCAGCGACAGACTGCGCCGAAGCAAGGGCCGGCCCGAGCGCCAATGCTGCAGACGCTCCTACCAGAGCCTGGCGTCGGCTGATGAACGGGAGAGGAGGGCGCATAGGATTACCTTTCGGCAGATGTTATTGGGGAGGTCCGAGAGCACGCACCGCTTTCGAAAGGATCGGATATTTCGGCTGCGCGCCGTACGTGGGCGCGTGCCTCATACTGGGTCATGGTGATCGCCGGCACACTGGTCGAAATCGGAGGCCTGATGATCATCATGTAGTCCCGGCCGGGTGACACTTGCAGGATGTCTGGTGCGAAGCTGGGTGTGGCACCCGCGACCTCCCGCTCGAAGCTCGTCCCGGAGGGGCGCGCAGTGAGAAAGTCGGGCTGGAGCCCTGCGCGAAAGCACTGCACTTCGACGACACCACCTGGCTTGGCGGTCGCCGCGCACGAACCAAAACCCGCCAGCTGGCGTCGTCGGCCGTCAACGGGAATCTCGACAGAACGGGTGGGTGAAAGCAGGGCCAGGAGGTACTCGATCCGCAGCTTCGCGGCCGACGGGGCGGCAGCTTCGTAGCTCTCGCGCGACATGAGCCAAGCGTTCAGCGCCTCCGCCACACCGTCTGCAGACGTCTGCCATACCGGCTCGAATCGGACCGATTCCAGGGCGCCAAGTTGCTCGCCGCTGCGATCCTGGAGATAGCCTTGAACGTGAGTAGCAAATAGACGCCAGCCATCCGGCAAACCCTTGGGGCGGGCGGCGGTCCAGAAGGCAAGCGGTGTGGGGCCCGCTTTCGCCAATTGCTCTTCCGACCACGGACCCGCCACAGGTTCCTCGGACTGCCCGAGCCATTGAGCGTCGACGCAGCTGGGGCGCGCTACCAGGGCGAATTGCGTTGCAGCAGGAGCTGGCCCCGTCACCATCCGCTGCACGGAGAAGATCGTCTGCCGATTCGACAGCGCGAGAACCACTGCGACAAACGCGAGTGTTCCGGCGATAGCGAAGCGTGCTGAACCTGTTGAACGTCTGCCCCACTGTAACCAGATAGCCGACAGACCGCCCGCTACGATTGCTCCCAAGACGGCGACCGTGACAACCCACTCGGAACCCAACGAAATCACCGAGTCGGACAGCCCGGACACGCGCGTCGCCACTTCGGTGATCAAAGTGAAGGCGAGGAACAAAGCAACCATCACCCCGAGAGCCTCGATGACGGTGGCGCTGACGGTCCCGATGATAAGTGCCGCAACTCCAGCTGCCAGGAAAAATCTGGGACCGATCACCGCGCTCAGGACGGCTTCGCCAAAGCTTGCGCCATCTCGGACGGCATTTAACGAAGCACCGGCTCCCGCGGGCAGCAGGACGACCAACGCAAACGCCGATGCTTTCGCAGCTAGCGGAGCGGAGCGTGGCAGGGGCCGGGTCAGCCAGTCATGCCGTAAGCTTGCCGGCGGGTCTTGCTGAACAAGGCCGAGAACGAACAGCGCCGACGTGATAACTGCCGCTGCCGGCAGATAAACGCCGACGCTCGATCCACTCCAATCATGGAAGGCCTGCATGAGGATGAGCCCCGCCGTAAGCACGGCCAAGGGCCAGAGCAGGTTCAGATCTTTGAGGAAGACGGCGCGCACTCCGCTCACGACGCCTGCTCCCGCCTGCTGCCGGTCATCAGTGCCTTCGACACCTCGCGCAGCGACATTCGATCGGCGCCGAGATGCTCAACCTCTCCGAGGCTTTCTGAAATTGTCTTCTTGAGGGCCTCTTCTCCTATAAATTCGCGCTCAATGAACTGGAGCGTGCGTCCCGAAGCGCCCTCGAACAGCCAGCTCGTCGGCATCTGTTCAATCGAGGGCGGTAGCGAACGGAAAGTCACAGTGACATGCCGGAACCGCGCGAGAAGATCATGCGTGGGCTCCTGAAAAACCAGGCGACCGCGGTCCATGTACGCGACATGAGTGGCCAGGCCTTCCACTTCGGACATTTCGTGTGATGAAATGACGATCGTCGTGTCGTGCGCCTGCCCGATGAGACCGTCGATCACCTCGTCGCGAGTGAGCGGATCGAGACCGGTTAGCGGCTCGTCCAGGATGAGCAACTCAGGCCTGAACGCCAGCGCCCCCGTCAGCATGACCTTCATGCGCATCCCGTGCGAGAGCTTGGCGAGGTGGCGGCTACGCGGCAGGTCGAAGCCGGACCGTAAGCTTTCTTCCAGAGTGCCATCCCAAGCCGGGTAGAGACGCCTCAGGTAAGCGAAGAACCGCTCAACACTAAGGCGCTCCGGCAGCTTCTGGTTCTCAGCTACGTAACCTATCCGGTTGAAGTCTGGCGCCGACAGCGTCCGGCTGTCCTTGTCGAGCACACGGGCCGAACCCGAGGTTGGACGTAGAATGTTGACCAGAATTCGCAGGAGCGTTGTCTTTCCCGCGCCGTTGGCGCCTATCAGCGCAAGCGCGGAGCCCTTCGGCACGCGAAGGCTGGCGTGACGAAGGCCCTCATTCCGGCTGAAGCGCCGGCAAAGATCCGTCGTTTCGATCGCCATCATTGCTCATCCTCCCCTCGCCATGGAGCCAGCGGGCGGCGATCGCAGACTGCAGATCCCCAAGGTTCAAGCCCACTCGCTTTGCGCCGACGATTAGCTGCTCAAGTTCATGGTCGAGTAACCGCTCCTTATCACCCTCGCGAGGCGTGGGCCGTTGAGCGACCACCGTGCCTATGCCCGGCCGGACCTCGAGCCAGCGCTCCTGTATGAGGTGCTGCACAATACGTAGCGCCGTGTTCGGGTGTATTTTGAGATCAGCGGCGAGACCCCTGACCGATGGAAACTGCTCACCTGGAAGAAGTTGCCGGTTCACGAACGACCTGATGGCCGCGAAGACAACCTGATCGAAGATGGATTGCCCAGGCTGGATGCTGAGTCGAAACGGTGACACAAGGCATATGTGACACCTGTATCACCGTTAGTCAATGCCTGTTATAGCTCTTCATCGGCATCCTGCGGGAAGAGCGGGACGCTTGGACGTTAGCTTCGGCTCACTAGCGGACCTTCGGGATTATACATTGACTGACCCCGGAGCGGACCGTCCGCAGATAAGAGGTAGCGGCGAAATGGTGACGGTCCGCTTCTCAGAAAAGCTTTGCTCTATCCTTCAACGGCTGGGGCGGGTGGAAAGCCGACGCAGAGAGCCTTTCCACGCGCCCAGCCGCAGATCGGGGCCCTACTTAAAGTGCGCGCTCCCGCTCAATCTGTGGTAGGCGTGTCATTCTGCCGTGTTCTTGAGAAATTGAGCGGCGAGCGCTGGGCAAGACTTCGTGCCGCGGTCCCTAGCATCCGAAGGTCGGCTATGGAACCTTTCAAACCTGTGAGACATCAATCGGCGAGCAGTCTTGGATTGGCCCTGGTCGTCTCGTCCAGCACCCCGCTTGTCCTGCTGAACGAGCAACTCGTGGTGAAAGCGGCCAGCGGCTCGTTCTGCCGCAGCTTTTCAGTCGATTGTAATAGCGTTGTGGGCAGGGAGCTGTTCGAGCTCGGTGAGGGTGAGTGGGACATCCCTCAGTTGAGATCGTTGCTGACGGCAACGGCCGCAGGGAACGCTGCTATCGACGCTTACGAGATGGACCTGAAGCGCGCCGGTAGTCCGACGCGCCATCTCGTCATCCATGCCCATGTGCTCGATCACGAAGAAGACGAGGCCCCGCGCCTGGCGGTTGCCGTGACCGACGTCACCGAAGCGCTTCAGGCGCGCCGCGCTCACGACGCACTGGTGCAGGAAAAGCAGGTGCTGCTCCAGGAACTGAATCACCGCGTCGCGAACAGCCTGCAGATCATCGCCAGCGTCCTGATGCAGCGCGTGCGTATTGCCCAATCCGAAGAAACCCGAACTCACCTGCGCGAGGCCCATCACCGGGTGATGTCGGTCGCCACCTTGCAACGCCAACTCGCTTCCAGCGCCACTGGCGACGTTGCGCTCCGCTCATATTTTACCGATCTATGTGCGAGCATCGGGGCTTCGATGATCCCCGATCCCGAACTACTGTCTTTGAGTGTCGAGGCGGACGACAGCGTCACCACCGCCGACCGGTCGGTCAGCATGGGGCTGATCGTCACAGAACTGGTGATCAACTCCCTCAAGCATGCCTATCCTTCAGAAGCCAAGGGCAGGATCAAGATCGGATTTCACTCGAACGGCGATGCCTGGACACTCACCGTCGCCGATGACGGCGTGGGTATCGACGGCGGTCACGAAAGCGGGAAATCCGGCCTGGGAACCGGCATCGTCAATGCGCTTGCAGCTCAGCTCGGGGCTACCGTCGAGGTGATCGATGCCGAACCGGGCTGCCTCGTTTCGATCGTTCACCGCGAGACTGCCGCAGCAACCGTGCCTTAGCTTTTGAGCCTCACGCCAGTAAGGCTTCGATAGCCGCTGCCCGCCGGACGGTCGCCCCGTCTCCTGTATCCGAGCAACCCAGCGAGTCCGAGCAGGCCAAGCAGGCCCCAGTCGAAGCCGCCGCCGCCCTCATCGGCGGTTGCGGGCACCGGGACCGGCTGTGGCTGCGGAAGTTGTTGTGGACGGGCCGATTGTCGAGGCAGCTGCGGGCCCACCGTCGTCGCGGGGTTCGTCGCGGAATATGGCTCCGGTCGGTCGTTCGTGGCGGGCCGCGCCGGGCCTGCCACCATCAGGGCAACAGCCACAGCGGCGACGGGCATCAGAAGTTTCCGCATGATCTTTCCTAGTCCCCGTCGGCCAAGAAACTGGAAGAAAGAACGCCTGTTCCCCGGTTAGCTCCTGAGCGGAATTCGCTCGGCTCAGGTGGTCGTGGCAGCGAAGAGAGCTGACAGTCAGCTTTCCGCCACGACCGAGCGCAAGCAGCGATACGCTTACGCTCGCAGGCCCGTCTGTGCGTCCAACCCGTCATCGGCAACACCGCCCTGGGCAACGATGACATCGACCTCCAGGGCGACAAAATCCTCAGGTGCGCCGACGAAGCTTCCGTCGACCGGCTTTATCTGGGCGATGCTGCGGGCGGTTGCGACCGGAACCAAGTGGGCTTCGCCCATCCGACTGTTCGTCGGGTCGAAGGCGATCCATCCGGCACAAGGCAGATACACCTCTGCCCATGCGTGGGTGGAACCGTGCTGCCGGCTGTCGGCCGTGTCGGCCGGCACCGGGTCGTAGAGATAGCCGGACACCGCGCGTGCGCCAATGCCGAGATGGCGGGCTGCCTCGATGAACAGTGTCGCCAGGTCTCGGCAAGAGCCGCTGGCCGCGCGGAGTGTGTCCAGGGGTGGCTGCGTGCCTTCATCGTCGCGCTTGACGTATACGCACGAGCCGCGAACCGCGTTGCTAAGATCCTGCAGCAATGAGAGCGTGTCGGTCCGTTGGCCGGCCACGATGCTTCTGGCCCACTTCTCCATCTCCCCCGCGACGTCCTCGTATTCGGGTACCAGCAGCTCTCCCAAGGTGGATCGCTCAGCCGTGGAATATCCGAAAGGGTAGCTGTGCGCATGAGGGGCGATCTTGAAGATCGGCCAAGCGGATGCTCCCTGGTCGACGACGATGTCGCCGGAGACGATCAGTTGGTTCGCGGCCTCGCAGAACGTGGCGGTCGCGATCAGGTTGCCGAAGACATCCTGGGACCATTCGATTTCCGCGGGCGGCGAGGTGCTGACGCGCGTGCTCCGCAGATTGAGAGTGTGGTTGCTCCTGGGGATCAGCATCAGGCGGTGCGGCAGCAGGGTCACCGGCCTGCCGTATCGGTAGACCGTTGTGTGCTTGATGGTCAGCAGCATTCCAAACCTCCCGACAGCGACACAGCCAGCCAGGAGCAAGGCTATCCGGCGAGGCGCTGCTCGCCGGATGCGGTCGCTCGCCGCGCCCTCTTGGCCTGCGCTATCGCATGCTGCAGGTCGGTATAGCGGTACCCGCCGACCGCATAGTACTGCTCCGTCGAGCTGGTGATGTCCGGATCCAATGCTGACTCCTCCGTGAAGCCACCGCCTTCGTTGTCCCAGCGATCCTGTTCGGCTTCGCCGTTGTCGGGAGCTGTTTCGATGCTGGCTCCGCCGCCGTGGGAAAAATCGTCGATGGCGCAGAGATCGGCGTGAATCAGGGCGAGTTGGTCAGCGATCATCTCCAGAGCGAGAACCTTCCGCTCTTCCGAGGTTCTGGCTGTGCGAACACCGGCTCGGTCGGCTTGACACGCTTCGTCCGCAGCCGACGAAAAGGCACTGAAGTTGGCGTTTTGGGGGGATTGGCTGGTCACGGCGTATCTCCGCAGGAGCGGGAGCTGCCACACTCTCAGTCGCACGTTGCTCGAAATCGGGGTGCGATCTCGCTAACGTGGGGAGTAGCGCGCCGAATACAAGTGGAAGGCCTGATGACCCGTCCCAATGCCGCACAAAGCTGCCGCGAGGTCGGATTTACGGTGCTTCCACCAAGGTTTGCAGAGCGCCCCTAGGCGGTCGATGCGCCAAGCTTGGGGCATTCCCCACTGCGGACATTACGCGCCGGGCGCACTAGGGAGATCCTGCGGCCCTTGATGCACAGGCTACGGTGCGTACGGGATAGGGCCGATCTACCGCTTCGCACGTTAGGATCATGTCCCCTGCCATTGCGGCGTGCAGACATACCGTTCCGCCCACACGTCTAAACGCGACCACCCATCAGGCCGCAGTATGAAGAGGATGAGATGATCGATCCCGGAAGCCCCGGCCTTCCGCACGAGTTCGCCGACCGGATTACGAAGCCCTTCGCGCGGTTCCTCCAGGTCGAGGCTGCTGCGGGGGGCTTGTTGCTGGTCGCGACGATAGCCGCATTGATCGTGGCCAATACCGCCTGGTCTGAGCAATTCCTGGCGTTCTGGGAGTTGCAGATCGGCCTGCAGCTCGGTCCGTTGGACTTCACCCGTTCAACGGTGCACTGGATCAACGACGGGTTGATGACCTTCTTCTTCTTCGTGGTCTCCCTGGAGATGAAGCGCGAGTTTGCCCTCGGCGAGTTGCGAAACCTGCGAACGGCAGCACTTCCTTTCGCAGCTGCGCTCGGCGGCATGGCAGTTCCCGTCTCGATCTATATTGCGATCCTGGCCGGAGAAGGCGGCACGCACGGCTGGGGAACCGTAATGGCCACCGATACGGCGTTCGTGATCGGGGGGCTTGCGCTCTTTGGTTCGCGCGTTCCCCATAGCCTGCGCCTGTTCCTCATAGCCCTGGCAATCTTCGACGACATCGGCGCGATCCTTGTCGTGGCGATCGGTTACGGGGGCGCCTTGAATTTCGTCGCTATCGGTCTCGCGCTTTTTGTCCTGGGCGTAATCGCCATTGTCGCTCGTCTCGGCATCAGGAGCCTGCCGATATACTTCCTCCTCGGAGGCGCGGTTTGGCTGTGCCTCGATTCCTCCGGCATCCACGCGACGATCGCCGGCGTCATCCTCGGGCTGATGACCCCGACGCGCATCTGGGTAGGCGTGCCGCGTCTGCGCGCCATCCTCGGGAACGTCCTCGAGCCGCGCGATCACGAGTGGAGCGGGGATACATCGGATCGCCGCGACCTTGTGGAAGCGGGCCGGGCTATCAGCGAGTCCCTGTCGCCGTTGGAGCGACTGGAGATGATGCTGCACCCCTGGGTCGGGTTCGCGATCATGCCCCTCTTCGCCCTGGCCAATGCGGGGGTCGCGTTTTCCGCGTCCGACGTCCAGCCTGTCTCCGTTGCGATCTTTGTCGCGCTGGTCTTCGGCAAGCCGATCGGCGTTCTGCTCTTCAGCTGGCTGGCGCTGCGCTGTGGTCTGGCGGCGCTCGGGGCGGGCCTGAACTGGTCCTTCCTCACGGCCGGCGCCTTCCTGACCGGGATCGGCTTTACGATGTCCTTTTTCATTGCGAACCTGGCTTACCCGCCCACCCTGCTCGCGGCCGCTAAGCTGGGGATTCTTCTTGCTTCGCTCGCGTCGGCTATCGTGGGCTTGTTGGCCGTCTCTTGGGTTACGTCGGGAAATCGCGGAAAGCCTAGTTGACCATCCACCAGATCAGCAGGGCCAGCGCGGCGAACGGCGTCAACACTGCGAAGTAGTCCGGAGCTTGACTGTCGCGGGGTATCACAGGCTGGCACTCCCAAACAGCCGGGGTTTCTGCGCAACGGCATCCGCGAGGCTTGCGTATGCGTAGCCGTCGACGACGTAGAGCGCGGTGAGAAAGCGGGGGACGCTAGCGAACTCGGGATAGGACGAGGGCAGGCTGCCGCCTTCGTTTTCCCAACTGTCGGGGGTGGTTTCGGAAATCAGATGCTGCGTCATGGCAAGCTCCTCGTAAGCGGGAGCTCGCATGTCTCTCAGCCGATGGCGCCTGCTGCGCTGTGCCACCGATAAGACCTAGATAGGCACTGGCAGGCCAAATACAAGCGCGACCCCTTCCTTGGGCGGCGCTCACGGGCGCGAAGCTGCCATCCCTGGCCCGAACCGGCAGGTCTGTTAGCCTACTGGCAGGCCCTTCGCCGCGAGCAGAAGACTTGCCTCGGCGACCTTAGATTCCATGAACACTCCCACGAAGAACTGCCCTGTCAAGCGAAGGTTCGTACCGACGGCGGCATGTGGTGCCGGTTGTGGTATCTGATAGCCATTCTACGCAATGAGGCTTCCCTAATCCGGTGGACAGCCGGTCACTTCTGGCGAACTCCGTCCCGGGCCAGCTCTGCAGCCACGCCTCCACGTCGACCAGCGACAGCAGCCGCATCACCAGCTCGCCCGACGGTGCCGGGTTCCGGATCGCGGCTTTGACCGCGGAGCCGTCGATGATCTCCTGTCCCGCGAGCACGCCATCAAGCAACATCTCGCCGACGCACGCGCGGTTGCGCTCGAACAGACGCGCGCAGAACCCCTCGAACGCTCCCTTCGAACGGCGCTCGATCACTGGCCCGGGAAGCCGGCTGGCAAAGCCGCGCCGGGCGAGCGAACGGTTCCGCCCGCCCTCGCACCAGTGCCAGCTCGGGACCGCGAGGCAGAACTCGACGACCGGCTGCGACAGGAGCGGGAACAGCACCGGCGCGAACGCGGCGCGGCCATGGCCCTCGAGGTGATTGGGCAGCGTGGCAATGGCGCGGACGTGCGCGGCCTTGCCGGGAAGCCGGCTGCGGCGACCGTCCGCGCTGGCGGGGGTTGTCGCCCTGTCGATCGCGCCCGGAGCGAGCAGCCTCGCATCGGTTCGAACGGCGGGCGGCGGTCGCACGGCAAGCCGGCGCACGAACCGGGCCGCGGCCTCCCAGAAGTTGGCGTGGCTGATTCGCGCGATCTCGTCGAGCGTCCGGACGACACCCTGCCCGGGTCCTTCCGAGACCAGGCGGTCGATGGCCGGCGTGACGGACTGCCGGTAGCCGAACAGGTCGTCGCCGCCGCCCCCGCTGGCGAACACGTCCGCGCCGATGGCTTCGGCATGTCCACGGCTGAGCGCATCGGCCGCCTGGGTAAACGCGCGCGCGTTGGGGCGTGGAAGGTCGCAGGCCTGCGACCGGGTGAGGTCCACGTCCTCGATCTCGGGGCGGGTGACCTCCAAAGGGAGCCCCAGATGGTCGGCGATCGCCTGGGCATAGCCGAGCTCGGCCGGATCGCCCGGCCCAGCCGCGAAGGTGACCAGGCGCGGATCCTGGGCTTGGCGCGCGAACGCCGCAGCGACGATGGCCGAATCGAGCCCTCCCGAAATCTCTATGAGCGGCCGCCGATAGACCCGGCTCCAGGCCGCCGCGCAGCAGTCGATCGTGTCGGTAAGCGCCTCCGACGAAAGGTCCTGGCCTCGTGCCGGCCGCGCAAAGTCCCACGGGTCCCATGCCCGCCGACGGGTCACGGCATCGGGCCCGAGCAGCGCCGTCGTTCCGGGCAGCACCTCCTCGATCCCGGCGAGCGCGGTTCGCTCGCTCCGCCAATCGCGGCTGACCAGCGAAGCGATCACGACGGGCCAGTCGACCGCGAAGCCGAGACCGCCCTGTTCCAACAGGAGCCGCGGCGCATCCGTGACCAGCCAGACCGGTCCCGCCTTCGCGACGTAGCACGGCGCCATGGCCGAGGGGTCGCGCAGGACTTCCATGCCGTCGCCGCACGGCCGGATCGCGACATAGGCACCCCAATGGCGGCGGACGAACGCCGCGCCGTCCTCGTCCGGTGGCCAGCTCGGTGCCTCGCCGATCGCGCCCGACCTTTTGAAGGCATGGCCGACGAGGATGCCGCGTCCACCCTCCAGTGGCCTGCATGGGACTGGCCCCGACGTGAGCACGACCAGGCCGCCGGCTTCGGGGCCGCGGCGCAGCCGGCCGCTTCGCGTCAGCCTGGCGGCGAGCGCATCGGCCGCAGGCCGGTCGCCGCGCGGCGCGGCAAGGACGCACCAGCCGGTCATCCGCTGAAATGCAGGATGGGGGCATAGCGCCCGATCGTGTCGGGCTCGTCGCCGAGCAGCTCCTGGCGCGTCTGGACCCAGCAGTGCGCGCCGAACGGATAGGCGGTGACGCCGAACACCAGCTGCACGCCCTCCAGCTCGTCTCCCAGCCAGTCGACCAGCGCCAGGGAATCGAGCAGACAAACGCGCGGCGCCGGGGCGAGATGCCGCACGGCGTGGTAGACGGCGGCCCTGGACAAGGTCGCCTCCCGATCGAACACCGGCTGGCACGGACGCCGGTACTGGAGCGCGCGCCCGCGATGCTCGAGGTTCGACCGGAGCGGCTGCCTGCCCAGGAGGCGCTTGGCGCGGATTACGGTGCGCGCGACGGCGACCGCATCCCGCCAGCCCGTGCGCACCTCGGGAAGCCGCGTGCCGGGCACCTCGCACGGAATCGCGAGGGAGACGCGGCGCAGCGCCAGGCGCCCGCCGGGGCCGAGGTCCACACGGCCCTCCAGGGCCGAGCAGCATTCCGGTGGCATCGGCGCATGCGGCTCGTCGAGCCAGTCGACGAACGTTGCGTTCTGCGCCCGGGGGAGCATCGCATAGCGGTCGCGCGCCACGTCGAGGAAGACCGCCCTTCCTGCCGAGACCGCGACGGTCACGTCCTCGCCGAGGCGCCAGTATACGGCCATGGTGGAAGGAGGTGCCGGCGCCCCGCTGGACGCCGGCACAGCTCGCGTCAGTCGTCGGACAGGCCGGTCTGCGGGATCTCGCGGACGAAATCGGGCAGCTGGCCGTCGGCGCCGAGCGTCGTCTCGCTGGCGACGCCGAGGTCGATCACATCATCTTCGCGGGTCATGATCACCTTCCTTGTGCTGCGGAGGTGCGGCACGACGCCGGCGCCGTCGGGCGCCGGCGCCGTCGGGCGCCGGCGCCTGTCATGATCACTCGTCGGACAGACCCGTCTCCGGAATCTCGCGGACGAGATCCGGCATCTTGCCCTCGCCACCGAGGGTTTCCTCGCTGGCGACGCCGAGATCGATCAGTTCGTCTTCGCGGTTCATGGTGCCACTCTCCTGTTCGCTGCGGACCTGCAGCACAGCGCAGGATAGGAGGGGGACCGGGCGATCCGAATTGAATACGGATTTGATTCCTCGATTATTCGGCCGGCCGCGCATCTTCCATTCGGTAGAGCTGGCGCAGGATCGCCGCCGCCGACCGGATGCGACGCCGGTGATAGGCCGCGAGCAGCGGCCGCAGCCGCGCGAGGTCGCGGCGCCCGGCCGCCTCGGCTATCGAGTCGAGTTCCGCTTCGATGTCCGGAAGGACGCCGGTCTCGGCCACGCGAACGGCATGGAGCCGGTCGTTTAGCAGCGCGACCGCGCGCGCGTGCTCGAGGTTGGGCGACCACCTGGCGATGGCGAGGAACAGCGAGGCGGCGCGCACGGCCGGGCTGCCGGCATCGATGGCGAGCTCCGCCTCGGCAGGCGTCCGGCCGGCGCTGCGGAGCACGACCCCCAGCAGCTCGGCATTCCAGCCGTAGCGATCCTTCAGCGCCGGCTCGTCGACCAGCGGCAGGTGGAAGCCTTCGCCCGTCCCGGTCTCCACCAATCCCTCGCCGACCAGGATGTTGAGGCCTGCCCTCACCGGCGTCACGCTGCTGTTGAGGCTTTCGGCCAGGGCGGCCGGGTCGAGCCGGGCGCCCGGCCGGAACGCACCGCGCAGTATATAGGCCTTGAGCGCCTCGTAGATGCGCTCGGCGGTCGGCCCGGCGGCGTTCATGTCGCCTGGCTCGCCACGAACGCATCCACTATCGATGCTTGGTCGGGCCGGAGCGCGTCGATGGCCCCCAGCGGGGCGTCCACTCGCCCGTCGAGGAGCACGGACGGGCATTGCCCCTCATAGTTGCCGAGGTTCGGGCGGTGCTGGCGATAGCCGACCAGTGCCGCGAGTTCCGGGTCGAACCGGCGCGCCACCTCCGGCGGATAGGCGAGCCACTGGTTTTCGTAGGGCTTCAGCCACCCCAGCGAATAGCCGACGACGATGCCGCGCCGCACCTCGTTCGTCCGGTTCGCGCCTGCGCCATGCAAGGTCGAGCCGAGGAACAGCAGCGCGTCGCCAGGCTCCATCTCGGCGGCCAGCGGATCAGACGGCGGCTCCGGAACGAGCGCGTTCGCGCCATGGCTCCCGGGCCAGACCAGGGTGGCGCCGTTCTCGGCGGTGAAGCGGGTCAGCGGCCAGATGACGTTCACGAGGTACTCCGCTGTCCCCGCAGGCGCGCGCCACATGTCCTGGTCCCGGTGCGGCAGCTGCGCGGGCGCGCCAGGATGGATGCCGATCGCCTGCGTCACGCTGAGTTGGATCCGGTCGCACCAGGGCGACAGCACCTTCTCGGCGATGCCGAGCACGGTCTCGTGGCGCACGATCGCTTCGGCGCGCGGGGACCGGATCAGCAGGCGCCCGAACCGCTTGGTCGTGGCCCCGTAGAACCCGCCCTGGCAGAAGGGCGTACGTTCGAAGTCGCCGGCCAGGTCGCCGTCGAGCGCGTCGATCGTCGCGGGCGGGAGGACGCCGCGGAGGATGCAATAGCCCTGCTCGAGGAGAGTATCGGACCCAAGATCGACGGCGGGCGAGGCGGCAGTGGCGACGGCCATTTTCTCCTCCATCCTCATGCTGCCACCCGCACACCGGCCCGGACGTCGATCGAGGGCACGATCCCGGCGGCGGCGAGCTGCGCCGGGGTCTCCGCGTCGATCTCGATGCGCAGGGCGACCAGCATCGTCCCCTCGATGACCCGCGGCAGGCCGAGCGGGCGGCACCGCCAGCCGAACGCGAGGATCTGCTGGAACCAGGGCATTTCGGCGATCGCCGTGTAGGTCGTGATGCCGGCTCGCAGCGCATGCTCGGCCAGCCCCGCCACCAGCGTGTTGCGGGCCGCCCTGCGCTCGCGGGCGCTCAACCCGCGGTCCAGGCAGAACCGGGTGATCTCATAGACGCCTTCTCCACGCGGCGGCCCTTCCTCGCACAGCTCCGCATAGAAGCTGTCGAGGATGTGCGGGCGGGTCGTCGGCAGCAGGCGCGCCGAGGCGAGATGGCTGCCGTCCAGGTCGGCAAGGACCAGGTAGGTCGCATGGGCGTCGTCGAACTGGTCGACCTCGTAGGTGCCGTCGATCACGGGCACGTCCCACTTGAGCAGGTCGACGAACACCGACTTGCGAGCGGCGAACATGGCGCGGAACACGCCGTCCGACGCCGGGCGTGCGGCCGTCTGCATGACATGAAGCATTGCTGGGCTCCCCTGGCTTCTTGGTTCGCCAAGGGTCTGCGCGGACGGCCGCGCCCGCTATTCCCGGAAAGGGTAATATCAGCGGCGGAAGATATCGGTGAAAGTGAGGGTTCCGTCGAACAGCGCCCGGATCGCCAGCAATGTTCGCTTGCTCACCCCGTATCGCGCGCAGGCCAGCTTGATATGGCGCGCGACCGTTTCCTCGGTGACGCCAAGGATGCGGCTGATCTCCCAGTCGGTCTTGCCGCGCGCCGCCCACAGCAGGCAGTCGCGCTGGCGGTCGGTGAGCGCCGGCGGCGGCGGCTTCGGCAGGTGGCCGCGCTCCGACCACAGGCGCCGCGCGCCCTCGAAGGCGAAGGCGCCGGCAAGCTGGGCCATCGGCAGCAGGTCGGCGACGATCGGACGCCCGGCCTCGCTCGCGAACGAGCAGGAGCCGCGCGCCTCGCCCGGGACGTTCGCCGGAACCGTGAAGCCTTCGCCGATGCCTTCCTCGCGCCCCATCGCCAGCACGCGCCGGTCCTCGGCGGTCAGCGGGATCATCTCGGGCATCCGCGACCAGCAGAAGCCGACGCTCGTCACGTGGCTCGCCCGGTGCACGGGATCGGACACGCCCAGCGCATGGCGGTCGTAATAATCCGCCCACCTGACGGGATAGTTGTGCAGGCGGATCGCCGTGCCCTCGGCGGCGAGCACGTCGACATGGTGCGTCAGCGCGAAATACTGGAAGCCGAGCTCGGTGGTGACCGCCTGCATTGCAGCGGCCAGGTCATCGAAGTTTCTCACTTCCTCGACGATGCGGATGAACTGCATCGCCATCGCGTGCATGCCCATCGGGCAGCGATACGGCCCCGGGCGGCGTCTCAAGCCACCGTCCGTCCCCGGGCCGCCCTTTCCCCTGACTTCGGGCTGGACGACGGGTTCTCAGGCCGTCCTCCGGCGACTCCTGCGAAAACTTCACCGTATCATGCGGAATTCCAACGAAGAAGATGTTGCGCAAGATGGTGGATGTCGCGGCAAGCATTGCCTTGCCGGCCGGCGTCGCCGGCAAGTAGCGGGCATGCGCGGCCCGAGTTGCCCGGACCTACATGACCAGCGGGGCGAAAGACGAGGGCGCCGGATGGTGGCGTGACCCTCGCAGATATACTCGGCTTCGCGGAATAGATCGCGCCGGCCTCATGTGGGAATGGCTGCGTCGCGATCCCGGCTACATCGCCTGGTACACACGTGCGAGCGAGGCGACGCGCGGTCCCGTCGCGGCCGGGCCGCAGGTCGAGCCGGTCCAGTGGGGGCTCCACTTTCGCCGAGGACCCGAACCGCGCGGCGCCCGATGCCAGGATCATCTGGCACGCGGACCTCGATCCCGGCACGCTTCGCGTCATCGCGGTGCCCTCTGACCCTTCCGATCCCGACAGCATCCGGACCGAGCGCCTCGCGCCCTGGCTGGCGATCGCGACCGATGCCGAGGGCCGCGAGCACGCGGTGCTCTCCGACGGCTGGCACCGCATCCGCATCGATGTCGAGGAGGGCAGCCTCACGCGCGAGGAAGCCGTGCTGCTCCATTATCGCCTGCTCGGCGTCCGCTCCGCCGAGACCAGGATCCTGCCGCTCAGGCGCTTTCTCGAGCTGTGCCGCAACGGGCGTTTCGCCCGCTCGCTGTTTCCACGCGATCCGCGGGTCGATCGCTGGCTGACGGTGCTGCGCGTCCAGGACGCGCTCACTGCGGGCGCCAGCCAGCGCGAGATCGGCGCAGCGCTGTTTGGCGAGGATCGCATCGTGCTCGACTGGCACGACGACCGCGATTCGCTGCGCTCGCGCGTCCGCCGTCTGGTGCGCGACGCGCGGGCCATGGCCCAGGGCGGCTATCGGCAGCTGATACGGCGAGGCCATTGATTCCTGCCAGAGATCGGCTCTGCTCTCATCCTTCCCTTGCTGATGAATGGAGAAACAGGGAAACATGCTCGCCGGAGGGGGAGCAGCGGGATGACCAGCAAGACCGAAATCACTAGCCTTTCGGCATTTTTCGAAGAGCTCGAGAAAACCGGACCGGATAACAGCCGGGCTATTCTGTACCGCGGACATTCCCAGACGAGCTATGCCTTGAAGCCGTCATTGTTTCGCAAGCAGGCTCAGCGCAAAGACGAGAAGAATATCTTCCGCGAGCTCATCTCGGTCCAGCCCACGGCGTTCGCCGAGGACCGTAACGTCTTCGAACAGCTCGTGCGCATGCAGCATTTCTCGCTACCGACCCGGCTGCTCGATCTTACCTATAATCCGCTGGTCGGGCTTTTCTTCGCCTGCGAGACGCATCACGACAAGAATGGCGCCCTGGTGATGCTGAGCACGCCGAAGACGAAGGTCCGCTATTTCGACAGCGATACGGTCAGCTGCCTCGCCAACCTGTCGTTCCTGAAGGGCAACGAACGCGATGAACTGCGGCAGAAGAAGACCAAGCTGTCGCTAAAGGGAAGCCAGGCCGGAAAACGGCTCCTGCAGTTTATTTGTGCGGAAAAGTCCTATTTCCTGCCCGAGATCGAACCCAGCGATCTCAACAGCGTGCAGATGGTCCGTCCAAAGCAGACCAATCCAAGGATCATCGCCCAGCAGGGCGCCTTCCTCCTGTTCGGCCTGGTGTCGGAGCTGAAGCAGACCAATCCCTATCAGATCCGCGTTTCCCAGCTGACGATTCCGGCATCGGCCAAGCTGAAGATCCTGCGCGACCTCGACCGCGTGAATATCAACCGGGCGGCCTTGTTTCCCGAGGTGGAGTCGGCGGCGAAATACATCATGAGCAAGCTGGTTCCGGTTGAGGGGGGCGCGGAACAGGACTCCAAAAAAGCGCCAAAAGTCCGAAAGAAGCGCGCCTAACAACGCCAGATGCGTCCTGGCGCCTCGCGCCTGACGGCGCGACCGCGCTCTATGGCTCGGCGACGTCAAAGACTTTCCGTCGCGTCGCCACCGAGCCCCGGCGCTGCCGGGTCTCGGCCTGGCGGTAACGATCGGCTGGCGCCTGCGGACGGGCTCCGCTCGTCCGCAATGCGGTCGCCGCGCTGGCGCGCGGCGGCGCTTTCTCGTGGGCCCTCCCGGATGCGCGGGTGTGGACGGCGCTCCCTCCTAGGCGCGGGCGCGGCGGCGGCAAGCCGGCCCTGAGGCCGGCTCCTCCATTGCCATTGCGGCCCTTCGGGTGCCGCCGCCGCTCGGGCCCGCGCCCTTCCGGTCGCCTCTCGCCGCCCACCCCCGCTTTCCGGGGAGGCCATGCGGTTTTTGGGCGGGAAGGAGGCGAGCCCATGCGTGCAACCCCCAACCGTCGCCCCGCGCGGAAGCCGAAGGCAGGCCCAGGCCAGCCGCAAGCGCAGCCCGAGGCGCGCGCCAGCCTCTATGACGAGGTGACGCGCCGGATCATCGCCGAGCTTGAGGCCGGGCGCTTCCCCTGGGTCCAGCCGTGGGGCTGGGCCGAGGGCACCGGACCCACGCCCGGCCTGCCGCGCAACGCGCTCACCGGCCGCACCTATTCAGGCGTCAACGTGCTGATCCTGTGGGGGGCGGTGATCGAGCAGGGCTTCCGCAGCCAAGGCTGGCTGACCTTCCGGCAGGCGCTCGAGGCGGGGGGCAACGTCCGCAAGGGCGAGCGCGGCACGACCGTCGTCTATGCCGACCGCTTCACCCCCGAAGCCGAGAAGGAGCGCGCGCGCGAGGCGGGCGAGGAAGCCCGCGCCATTCCGTTCCTCAAGCGCTTCACCGTGTTCAACGTCGCGCAGTGCGAGGGGCTTCGGCCCGGCCTCGCGCCGGACCCGGTGCCGCTCCCCGAACGCGAGATCGTCCCGCTCGCCGAGGAAGTGATCGCCGCCAGCGGCGTCGACTTCCGCATTGGCGGGACCAAGGCCTTCTATGTTCCGAGCGCGGACTATGTGCAGGTCCCGCCGCAGCCCGCCTTCTTCGAGCAGGTCAACTACTACCGCACTTGCCTGCACGAGTTGACCCACGCGACCGGCCATCCCTCGCGCCTCGCGCGCAACCAGACCGGCGCTTTTGGCAGCAAGGATTATGCGCGGGAGGAACTGGCCGCCGAAATGGGCGCGGCCTTCCTGTGCGCGAGCCTCGGCATCGTGCCCACCGTCCGCCACGCCGACTATCTGGCGGGCTGGCTCGACGTGCTGCGCGAGGACAATCGCGCGATCTTCCGCGCCGCCGGCCAAGCCAGCAAGGCCGCCGACTGGCTGCTCGCCCGCCACCGCGAGGCGCGCGAAGGGAGGCTGGCGGCATGATCCTCCTGACCCCCGACCTGCGCTTCGCGCTGCGCGCCAACGCCATCGCCCGCCGCGCCGCCGCGCGTGACGGCAGGCCCGAGCCGGACCCGGCCCCGGTGCTCAAGCTGTTCAATCCGCTGGGCGCGGCGACATGGCTCGCGGCCGAGCTTGGGGAGGACGGCGACACGCTGTTCGGCCTCGCCGACCTCGGCTTCGGATGCCCGGAACTTGGCTATTTCAGCCTGTCCGAGATCGCATCGCTGCGCCTGCCCTACGGCCTCGGCATCGAACGCGACCTCGCCTTCGCGACGGCCCGTCCACTTTCGACCTGGGCCGAAGTCGCCCGCCGCGAAGGGGCCATCCTCGTGGCCGAGCGGCTGCTCGGCCGCGACCAGCTTCCGCGCGCAAGCGGATGACGCGGGCGGCGCGTCCCGCCGCCAACCCCAAGCCGGTCCGCCCACCTTGGAGAGATCGACGGACCGGCGCTCTTCAAGGAGCAAGTGCCATGAAACTCGATTTTCTTCCCCTCGACAAGCTGGCGGTCAGCAAGGCCAACATGCGCTACGCCAAGCGCCCGCCCGACGTGTCCGACATCCTGCCGACCGTCCGCGCGCGCGGCGTGCTCGTGCCGCTGATCGTGCGCGCCAATGGCGCTCCCGGCGCGTTCGAGATCATCGCCGGAAGCCGCCGCTTCCACGCGGCGCGGATCGTCGCCGACGAGACGGGGCAGGCCGAGCCGCTTCCCTGCGCGATCCTCGACGCGGGCGACGATGCCGCCGCCATCGAGGCCTCGCTGATCGAGAACCTGGCAAGGCTCGACCCGGACGAGGTGACCCAGTGGGAGACCTTCACCCGGCTGGTCAGGGAAGGCCGCACGGTTGACGACATTGCCGCCACCTTCGGCCTGCCGGACCTTGCCGTCCGGCGCGTGCTCGCGCTCGGCAACCTGCTCCCGCGCATCCGCGCGATGTATGCGCGCGAGGAAATCGACCGGGCGACCGTCCGCCACCTGACGCTCGCCAGCAAGAGCCAGCAGCGGGCATGGCTGGCGCTCGCCGACGATCCCGACGCCTATCTGCCGACCGGCTACCAGTTGAAGGCGTGGCTGTTCGGCGGCCAGTCGATCAGCACCCGCCATGCGCTGTTCGACGTGGCCGCGAGCGGGCTTGCCGTCGTCGCCGACCTGTTCGGCGAGGACAGCTATTTCGCCGATGCCGACGCCTTCTGGACGAAGCAGGAAGCCGCCCTCGAAGCGCGGCGCGCGGACTATCTCCACGCCGGATGGGCCGACGCGGTGATCGTCCCGCCGAGCGAGCATTTCCAGAGCTGGGAGTACGAGAAGGCCCCCAAGCGCAAGGGCGGGCGCGTCTATATCGACGTGCGCGCCAGCGGCGAGGTGATCTTCCACGAGGGCTACCTGTCGCGCGCGGAGGCGCGGCGCATCGCGCGCGGGGAGCAGGCCGAGCCTCCGGCCAAGCCGCCCCGCCCCGAGGTCAGCGGCCCGATGCAGGCCTATATCGACCTGCATCGCCACGCGGCTGCGCGCGCGGCGCTGCTCGCGCATCCGGGCGTCGCGCTGCGCCTCATGCTCGCCCACGCCATCGCCGGCTCGCCCCTGTGGAGCGTCCGCGCCGAGCCGCAGACGGCGCGCAGCGACGAAACCCGCGAGAGCGTCGAGACCTCGCGCGGCGAAACCGTGTTCGACTTGGCGAGGCGTGCGGTCCTCGCCCTGCTCGGTTTCTCGCCCGACGAGCCGACCGTGGTCGAAGGCAGGCCCGAAGGCGCGGACGGCGACACGCTCGCGGCGATCTTCTGGCGGCTGCTCGACCTGCCCGATGCGGCGGTCATGGATGTGGTCGCGGTCGTCATGGGCGAGAGCCTCGCGGCCGGAAGCGCGGCGGTCGAGGCGGTGGGGCTGCATATCGGCCTCGACATGGCCGACTGGTGGCAGGCCGACCCGGCCTTCTTCGAGCTGGCGCGCGACCGCGAGGTGCTCGCCGCGCTCGTCGCCGAGGTCGCGGGCGAGGCGGTCGCCAGCGCCAACGCCCGCGAGAAGGGCAAGACCCTCAGGCGCATCGTCGCCGACTGCCTTGCCGGCGAGAACGGACGCGCGAAGCGCGAGCGCTGGGTGCCGCGGTGGATGGCCTTCCCGCCCGCCGCCTACACGCAGCGCGGCGGCGTCGGCACGGTGCGCGCGCATGCCCTCGCCGAGGCCGCGCGGGCTGCGGTCGAGCAGCCCGAGCCGCCCGCGCCGGACGCCGGGGCGCTGCCGTCGGAGCCCGAATGCGAGCCCGTGCCCGAAGCCGCCGAGCCGGTCCCGCTCGCGGCCTGAACCTTGGAAGGCGGGGCGGTTCGCCCCCCCCCCCCGCCTTCCTGTCGGCGAGCCGCTGGAATCCGGCCGCGCGCCTCGGCCGTCCCGGCCTCGGCGCGCGGTTATGGCTAGAAGCTGCCCTTGCGCATGCGGGCGAGTTCTTCGTTCACCAGCGCAGGCGGCAGGTCGAAGAAGTCGAACAACGCATAGAGCGGTGCCAGCAGCGGATGCACGATCTCGGGCAAGTTGGGCCCGATCGAGGCGGCTTCGACCGTGGTCCGCAAGTCGATTGCATCCTGTCGGGCGACCTGCCTCTCGAAGAGGAGGCGGTCACCCGTCACACTGGTCAGCGTTCGTCCGGCCAGCCCACGATACTGGACGGCAAAGGAGATCGTGGCGGGCCCCTCGACCAAGTTACCGGCAAGGCTCTCGGCGTGGAGCAGTACTTCACCCGTGCGCCAGACCGGCAGCGTCACGTCGAACAGCGTCGCCGGCGGCCGCTCTTCCAGCCCGTCCTCCTGGTAACCGCGCAACAGAAATGCGAGCCCATCGCGGGACACGCGCCAGAAATCCGAATGCCCCGCGTCACGCCGGCCGAACATGCCCGGCTCGGTGTCTCCCCCGAGCCAGCACTCGACCACGCCATCGATCGGATAAGGCTCGATGCCGCGGCGCGTCGGATACCAGAATGGCGGCCAGCCGGTGTGGCGGACGACGCTGCGCTGGAGCACTTCGGGAAGCTGGCCCGGCGGAACGGCGCGGAGGTCGCCGGTCAGCTCGTAGGCAAAGTAGTGATAGCCGTGCGGACAACGCGCCGGCGCGTCGTCCGGCAGCTCCGCGGCCAGCGCCTCCCAGCGGGCTAGGCATTGCTGGATCCACTGATCAAGCCTTGCCGGCCCGGCCGGCTGCACCACGGCCGGGACCGCGCCGCTGATGAGATCGCGAATCTGGTCGAGCATCTCGTCCCGGCGGTTAGCGAGGCACCGCGCGAGCAGCGCATCCCAGTCCTGCCCGCTCGTCGGTGCCTCGCTGCGCGGACCCGGTTTGCGCACGTAGATCGCGTTGTCCTGCACGATGTTGCCATGTGGACCGGCCCGCTTCGCGCGCACGGGGGAGCGATGATTGCCCGGCACGGCGACGACCGGAAAAAGCTGCCCGTCCGGCCGGGCGACGATGTGAACCGCACAATGAAAGGCCGGATCGGCATAGTTCTGGACGATGCCGTTGATCACGTCCTGCGAATAGCCGTCCAGCGTTGCCGGCCGGCCTTCCGCCTCCACGCACCCGCCCTCCGCTTCGGTCAGGCCGAGGATGATGAAGCCGCCGCCGTGGTTCGCGAGCGCGAGCGCCGCCTTGGCAAAGATCGCCTTGGCCTCGTTGTCGTTCCTGAGGTCGAGCCAGTTTTTGATCTCAAGATCAAGGTCCTCCCGCGGGTCGATAAGAAGGTCGGCAAGGCGCTCCGGCGAGAGTTGTATCGGCATCGAGGCCATTCATATCCCGCGTTCAACGGCGGCACCAGTCGGGCTCACCGCCTCGCTGCACGGTGTCCAACCGCACGAGCTCCCCGCCGCTCGCCCGCGCCGCGCCAATCCACGTCATTGCGGCCCCGCTGTCACCTCGCCTGCGGCGGGACGAGCACGCCTCGTGGGCGCGACGCGGGTTCGGACCTGGCAGGCTTGCCGTTCTCCATTGCGGCTGGTGACCCAATGTTGCGGACTGGCGCTCCCGGGCTGCCGACGCCGCCGTCCCCGGCTCCTTGGGCGCATGACCTGGAACGGCTGCCGGCCGCGCCAAACCATCGCGTCACGCGCTTATTTCCCCGCCGGCCCGGGGCCGGCTCCTCGCGGCCGCTTCGCTTCAAATAAGCGCTTGCGCTCCGGTCCTCCGCTTCGCTGCGGCCCTACGGGTTCGCGCATCCGGCTCCATGCCGTTCCTCCGGTCCGCCCATCGCCCGGAAACGGTTTCGGGCGAGCAGCCAAGGAGACGATCAATGCCCGCCATCGGTTATGTCACGCGCAACGGAGAAGGCTTCAAGGGCCAGCTCAAGACGCTCTCGATCCGCACCGAGATCGAGATCCAGCCCAACCGCTCGAAGAGCTCGGACGCGCAGCCCGACTACCGGGTCTCGGCCGGCGGCGTTGAGGTCGGGGCCGGCTGGGTCCGGCGCGGCGAGATGTCCGGCAAGGACTATGTGTCGCTGAGCCTCGCCGCCCCCGAGTTCGGCCCGCGCCGGCTCTACGCCAACCTCGGCCGCGCCGCCGGCCAGGACGACGATGACGCCTTCGCGATCATCTGGAACCCGGCCGACTGACCCGGCCTAGCGCTCCCGCGCCGGAAAACGCGGGAGCGCAACCCCCCAGAAATGGGGGGGTCGAAGTTGCATGCATCGATTTTCGACCCTGCCGGGCGCGGCGCGCTTGGGCCAGCTTGGGCCCGTCGCGGCAACAGGCCGCGCGAACCCGAGCACGGACCGGACCCATGGACGATGACGCCGCCGCGCGCGCCAAGGCCGCGCGCGAATCCTGCCCCTTCCTCACCGCCAAGCAGACGGCCTTCCACCTTGGCATCGCGCGCTCGACGCTCAAGGCGATGCGGCTTGCCGGAAAAGGCCCACGCTGCCGCCGGCACGGCCGGACCTGGCGCTACCATATCGACGACATCGAGGCCTGGTCGGCGGCGAACGCGCGCGGCGGCGGCCATGGCTGAGCCGCGCGACCTGCCGCTGTTCGCCTGGGCCGAGGCCTTCCGCATCGGCCGCGCGCGACGGTGCCTGCTCGGCGTCCGCGCTGCGCTGGCGGCGCTCGGGATCGGCGCGCTCGGCGCGACGATCGCCGTGCCGCCGAGCCCGCGGCTCGTCTGGAACGTGAGCGCGAGCGCGCCCGTCGGTCTCTACCGCGTGATGCCCAGCGCGCCGGTCGCCACCGGCGACATGGTGGTCGCCTGGCTGCCCGCCGACGCCCGCGCGCTCGCGGCGCGCCGCCGCTACCTTCCCGCCAACGTGCCTGCGGTGAAGCGCGTCGCTGCCGGTCCCGGCGCGCGCGTCTGCGCGCTCGGCGAGACGGTCTTCGTCGACGGCCGGCCCATCGCCAGGCGGCTGGCCGCCGACCGTCTCGGCCGCGCGTTGCCCTGGTGGGAAGGCTGCCATGTGCTCGGTCCCGGCGAGCGGTTGCTGCTCATGGGCGAGAGCCCGGCCTCGTTCGACGGCCGCTATTTCGGCATGAGCCGCACCTCGGACATCGTCGGCAAGGCGACGCTGCTATGGCCGCGCTGAGCCTGCTGGCCCTGCTCGCGCAGGCCGTTGCGCCGCCTCCGGGCGGACAGGCGGCAACGGCCGGAGCAGCCGCGGAAGCCGCGACCCCGTCAGTCGCGGAGCAGGCGGATGCCGTCACCCGCTGGCGCCCTTATTCGCTCGAAGCCTCGCGCCGGTTCGGCGTGCCGCTCGAGTGGATCGAGCAGGTGATGCGCGCCGAGAGCGGCGGCCGCACCCACCTTCGAGGACGCCCGATCACCAGCCGCGCCGGGGCGATGGGGCTGATGCAGGTCATGCCCGGGACCTGGGCCGAGCTGCGCGCCCGGCTCGGCCTCGGCAGCGACCCGCACGACCCCAGGGACAACATTCTCGCCGGCACCTACTACCTGCGACTGATGTACGACCGGTTCGGCTATCCCGGCCTGTTCGGCGCCTACAACGCCGGCCCGGGACGCTATGCCGAGTGGCTGGCGGGCAGGCGTGCGCTGCCCGCCGAGACGACCGCCTATCTCGCGCAGGTCGGCGGGCCTGCCGCAAGCTCGCGGACCGCGACCAAGCAGGAAGAGCGCCCGGCGCCACCTGCGCTGTTTGCGGTCCGCCACGATGCCCCGTCGCCGGCGTCGGGTGCTGAAGCGACGCCTGAGACATCGCTGTTCGTCAGGCTTTCGACGGTCGCGCGGCCCGCGCAGGCGGCCGACTGAGCCGGTCCCGCCGCCGGGGTGCAACCCCAAACGTGGGAGGGGCTCGTCTCGGCAAGGCCCAGCATGACGGCCGCCGGAGCGGCTGTGCAAGGCCGGCGGCCCCTCCAATTTTGCCGCGAGATGGAGCGCGCTTCGCGCGCGCATTTGTTCGCTTCGGGCGCGACAAAATCGGTTCCTCCGCCGCCGCTTCGCGGCGCTTGCGGCTTCGCCTCCAGCGGCCCTGACAGCCGCTCCGCCGCCCGTCTCCCGAGGCTCGTCCTCGATCGTGGGGACGCCAAGCGACGGAGGCTCACATGACCATGGTCACCATCCTGCAGACGCAATCGCGCGACGCCTATCCGGCGCTCATCGCCGGGCTCGAAGCGCAGTACGGGCGCGAGGGAAGCGTCGAGATCGCCTGCCGGTTCCTCGACGCCGAGCTTGCCGATTTCCACTGGCAAAGCCGCACGATGGAGCGGCATCTCGGGCGCTACGAGGGCGCGATCGACGAGGAGGCCGAAGGACTCGAGCTCGAGCGCGTCGCGATCCTGGGCGTGCTCAAGGGCGCCTGGTTCGTGGCGACCTGCGTCGTCGACGGCGACGGCGCGGTGCACGACATCATGGGGCTCACCCTGGTGAACGGCGAAGGGCAGGCACGCGAGGCGTTCGAGTGCCTGCACTGAAGCGTGGATCATTTTCCCGCGGGAGCGGCGTCGGACAGGCGTCGCTCCCGCTCTCTCTTTTTTTGGCGTCACGGCCGTCGAGGCGGGCACCTGAGCATCCTCTTGCTAGATGGAGTCGACCCGCTCCAGCACCTGCACGAACCGCGCCTCGACGTTCGCCATCGCACCCGGCGCGTAAATCCTTTCGTGCCTGCCGACGTGGTAGTGTGTGCCTAGATCGGTCGCTCCCGGCCCGAAGGTGCCGGCTCGCACGACCCCCAATGCGCCGACGGCAAAGAACTCCCGATACAACGTGCGACGCTGCCCCCACCGCCGGTGCGTGGCGGCTTCGAACATCCTGCAGTCGTAGGCAGGATATGGCCGCGTCACGAGCGCGAGATCGAACAGCCTTGCGACCGTCTGGCGCATTTCGTCGGGCGTTGCGCTGTTGGTCTTGTCCTTGCACTCGTAGGCGGCAATCGGAAGGCCACGAGGATGGCCTCCGCTCGTCCGCAGCGGCGCGGCGATCGATTGGGGCAGCATCGACACGTCGAGCTCGTGCGTTGCCCCGCTACGACCTTTCCATTGCAGACTTCCATGCAGTTCCAGCGCGATCGGGTTGCCTACAATGCGCTCGAGCAGGACGAAGCCGGGCCCGGCAGGGTTTGACGGAAGGATGCCGGACTGCGAGGTTGGAAAGGCGAAATTGGCCCCTGCCGGTAGGGGCGCCCCATTGCCAAGGCGCAAGCTAACGCGCCACTTGCCCGTACCGCGAGCGGCACGGGCGAGGCGCATCATCAGCCATGCCTCGAGCGCCCGCCCCGCTGAACTGGGTACCACGGATGGTCCGTTCGCGGCGGCAAAGCTGCCAAGCGCATTGCGCAGATCGCGCGCGATATTCGCAGGAAGCGCCACTCAGCCCTCGAGCGCCGCGATTCGAGCAAGTACCTTGACCAAGTCATCTGCCGCAGGGACAGATCCCGGTTCCGCCTCGCGTGCCAGCCCGCCCTCTGCACCTTCGAATCCCGGCTCGAAAACGATCCGGACCGGCGTTGCGCGCGCCTGCGGCAAAGTGGGTTCCGCTTCGTCTTCCGCCGCTTGGCGGGACGGTTTGCCGGGTGCGTCCCCTTCGGTGGAGCGCGCTGCCAATTCGCCGGCAATCTGCTCCGCTTCCGCCCAAACGCGAACGGGTTCGATCAGTCGGAGGCGAAGGAACTCGGCGGCGAACTGTAGTTGCTCCCGGTCATTCATCGGCACGCGCTTCGCCTCATATCGCCCTTCGCCGCCGCTGGAATCGACATAACGACGCTCGACATTCCGATCGTCGTCGAGCTTCACGACCTCCGCTGCCGCAGGCGCTGCGCGATCCTCTGCCCCCGTATCCCCCGCTGGTATTTCGAGTTCGCGCCCTAGGCTCACCTCGGTTAGGAGCTCGCCTGCGAGCACGCCGTATCCAGCCTCGTTGAGGATGCGGACGATATCGAGAATCGTGCCGGAAACGGGCATTCTGTTCTCCTGGCGCGCTGCTGCACACGCCGCTCCCTTAGTCGCGGTTGCTTCTTTCGATGTAGTAAATCGCCGCATCCGAGAGCAGGTGGCGCGTAAGGCTCTCGTAATCGGGCGGGAGCGCGCTGACGGCGACGATGAAGGCGAGAGCCGGTAGGTTCTGCGTGGGCGGGATCCCTCGGAGAACCAGGAGGCTCAGGTCATGGAACTGCACGTAGGACTGGACGTTGCGCTGGAGTCGACGAGCGTGTGCATCGTCGATGGGACCGGCGGCAAGGTGCTCGAAACCACCGCGCTCAGCGAGCCCGAGGCGATCTGCATCGCCATCCGCCCGCACGTGGCCGACATCGTGCGAATCGGCATCGAGGCCTCGGCGATCGGCATGTGGCTGGCGCGCGAGCTCAAGGCCGAAGGACTGCCGGTGACGGTGGTCGAGACGCGCCACATGCGCTCGGCGCTGAGCGCGATGCGCAACAAGACCGACCGCAACGACGCGCATGGCATCGCTCAGATGATGCGCATGGGCTGGTTCCGTTCGGTCCATGTGAAGCCGGTCGAGACGCAGCGGCTGAAGACCTTCCTCGCCAATCGCCGGCTCCTGAAGCGCAAGCTGATCGACCTGCAGAACCACATCCGCGGCGCCTTGCGGGTGCACGGGTTGAAGGTTGGCACGGTCGCCGCCGGGCGCTTCGACGGGCGGGTGCGCGAGCTGATCGAGGACCACGGCGACTATCTGTTCCGCACGATGATCGAGAGCATGCTCGAGGTCCGCGCGGTGCTCTTCGAGAGCTTCGGCAAGCTGCACCGGATGCTGCTGCTGATCGTCAAGCACGACGAAGTGTGCCGGCGGTTGATGACCGTGCCGGGCGTCGGCCCCGTGGCGGCGTTATCATTCCGGGTCTCGATCGACGATCCGCACCGCTTCTCGCGCTCGCGCACGGTCGGCGCCCATCTCGGCCTTACGCCGCGGCGATACCAGTCGGGAACGAGCGTCGACTGGGGCGGAAGGATCTCGCGGATGGGCGATGTCGACGCGCGCGCAGCGCTATGCGAGGCGGCGGCCTCGCTGCTGTTGCGGGTGCAGCGCTACTCGGCGCTGAAAGCCTGGGGCATGCGCATCGCCAAGCGCTCGGGGATGATGTGCGCGATCGTCGCGGTGGCGCGCAAGCTCGCGGTGATCCTCCATCGGATGTGGATCGACGAGACCGAGTTCAGCTGGAAGAGCGGCGCGACGATCACCGAAAAACGCCGGCGCGATCCTGCGACCGGCCAGCTGCTGCCGTGCTGAGAGGAGACCCGAAAGCGTCGATGAGCTAACTGATCCCGCGCGCGGGGAGCGTCCTGACAGGGCGCAGAACAGGGTATGTCCGCCATCTTGCCTGCTCCTCCCGCGAGGGACGAGAGCGCCCGTATTGCTTGGACCGCCCCGTTCGACAACGATCGAAGACATGCGCCGGCGAAATGCTGAGCACGTAGTAACGCCTGTCCCTGTCAAGAATGCACGGCCCGAACGTCAGGATACGTCAGCGGACGACTATGGACAGTCCGCAGGGAGTTGTATATGTAGACGAACAAAGTGGCGATGAAGCGCCATTTTTACTGCCCGATTAGTAAGGCAAGATAAAGCGCCGGCACCGGCCGGCGCATAAGCCATTGTCTGCACATCCTTTTTGCGGCGTTCGAGCGGCACCGTCGCGCGCGGGATGGTGCCATCTGTGGCGGAACGCCAGCATTTCCGCGGACTTGGCCGGCACCGGTTTTCTTAGGCGCGAGGCTGCGCCAGACTGCCGGCGGGGCGCGCCAGCAAGGGCCGCCGGATGAGCGCCGACGATGACTTCGAACCCCATCTCGGGCGGCTGCGCAGCCGCCCGCCCAGGCGCGCGCGGCGCTACCTCCAGCGCGTGCTCGCCGCGGCCAATCTCGCGCGCGGCGGGGCCGCCTTCGCCGGGCGGCCCGGCAAGCGTTCCGCGGGCAGCCGGATCGGCCGCGCGGCGGGCGTCGGCCGGCTGCTTGCCAGCCGCGGCCGGATGAGCGCGCTCGAGCGCCGCCGCGTCGTGATCAAGACGCGGATCGTGCGGCTCGCCGGCAAGGGCGCGAGCGCCGCGGCCGCGCACCTGCGCTACCTCCAACGCGACGGCACCACGCGCGAAGGCGAAAGGGGTGCGCTCTACGGCGCCGAGCGCGACGCTATCGACGCCAAGGAATTCCTCGCGCGCGGCGCCTGCGACCGCCACCAGTTCCGCTTCATCGTCTCGCCCGAGGACGGCGTCCAATATGAGGAGCTGAAGCCCCTCGTCCGACGGCTGATGGCACGCGCCGAAGCCGATCTCGGAACCAGGCTCGACTGGGTTGCTGTCGACCACTTCAACACCGGCCATCCGCATAGCCACGTCATCGTTCGCGGCATCGACCAGAAGGGCAGGGATCTGGTGATCGCGCCCGACTATCTGACCCGGGGGCTACGCGAGCGCGCCGCCGAGCTCGTCGAGCTCGACCTTGGCCCGCGCACGGACCGGGAAATTGCGCGCACTCAGCTCGCCGAGATAGAGCAGGAGCGCCTGACCGCGATCGACCGGCGGCTGATCCGCCTCGGGGGTGAGGAGCGGATCGTGTCGTCGAGCGCTGCCGGCGCGTTCGAGCAGACGCTGCGTGCCGGGCGGCTGGCCAAGCTCGCGCGGCTCGGGCTCGCCGAGGATCTCGGCCAGGGCCGCTGGCGGCTCGCGCCCGGCCTGGCCGAGACGCTCACCCGGATGGGCGAGCGCGGCGACATCATCCGCACCATGCAGCGCGCCTTCACCGCAGCGCGGGTCGAGCGCGCCGCCGCCGACCAGACGATCTACGATCCGATGGCGCCCGACGCGGGTCCGCTCGTCGGGCGCGTGCTCGCGCGCGGGCTCGCTGACGAGCACCGCGACCGCCATTACCTGATCGTCGACGGCATCGACGGGCGCAGCCACTATGTCGCGCTCGGGCGGGAGGCGGCCGAGGGTGTCGGGGAGGGCGCGGTGGTGCGGGTCGCGCCCGGTCGCACCGGCGTGCGCGAGGTGGACCGGACGATCGCCGCCGTCGCTGCCGCCAATGGTGGCCGCTACGACATCGACGCGCACCTGGCCCACGACTGCCAGGCCGGCGAGGCGTTCGCGCAGGCCCATGTGCGCCGCCTCGAGGCGCTGCGCAGGGGCGGCGCCGGCGTCGAGCGGCTGGCAGACGGCAGCTGGCGGATCGTCGCCGACCATCTCGAGCGGGTCGAGCGGTTCGAAGCAATGCAGGCACGCGCGCGTCTGGTCACGGTCGAATTGCTCGCGGCCGAGCCGCTCGAGCGGCTGGCCACCGCGGACGGCGCGACCTGGCTCGACCATCGGCTGCTGCGGCCCGACGACGCGCCGGCGCGGGAGGCGGGATTCGGGAGCGCCGTGCGCGAGGCCGAAACGCGCCGCCGCCAGTGGCTCGTGAGCGAGGGTCTCGGCAGCGAGATTGGCGGGGTGTTCGAGCCCGCGCCCGGCATGATCGAGACGCTGCGCCGCCGCGAGCTGCTGCGGATTGCTGCTCAGCTGTCGCGCGAGCTCGACCTGCCGTTTATCGAGAGCCGATCGGGCAGCCAGGTCGAGGGCATCTATCGGCGGCGGCTCGACCTCACGAGCGGCCGGTTCGCGCTGGTCGAGCGCGCGCACGATTTCACGCTAGTGCCGTGGCGGCCCGTCCTCGAACCGCATGTCGGTAAGACGGTTTCGGGAATCCTGCGCGGCGAGAGCATCAGCTGGACCATCGGACGAGGCCGTGGCGGCCCGGCGATCTCCTGAGCATCCGCGCTTGCGATCAGGATCAAGCCGAGCCCAATGCTCTGTCTAGAACAGGCTGGGCTGCGCCTCGCGATCGTACAGCAGATGCGGCTTCGCGTTCTGTGCCGCTTCGACTGCTCGGCGATAGTGGATGGTTCCGTATCGCTCGGCCTCGTCGAAGCCGACCGGTGCGAGCTCTTCGGTCGGGAAACAGGCATCGTAGATCGCGCGCGCGGCGGCGCGCAGGCAGACATCGTGCTGCATGGCGGGCTCCAGATAGATCGAATCGCCGCGAGGGGGCGTTGGAGCGAAGATTAGAACATTAAGGGAACACGAGGCAAGTGGTTCGCTCACCGTCTGGTTTCGAAAGCCGGCCGGGGTGGTGATGCCGAGATTTAAATTCGGCTCGCCTGAGGTTTCCGTCTTGGGCACTCCACTTCCGACCGTTGGGACCGACCGTTGGGACGATCGGTCGCGATTTTAGCGCGTCTTGTGTAGAACATATCAAGAACATATTGACGATGCGTTGTGGCTATGCGAGTCTCTGGTCAAGGCAGCTATTGACCAGGTCGCGCGTCTTTTTCGCATCCGCTGGTCAGGCTTGAACCGTGTTGGAGCGGGGCGGCCAACATGGAAGGAGGTATCTATGACAGTGTATGTGTCCAGTCGGATCCAGGTGACGCGCTGATGCGGCTCGCATTCAGCGACGCCGGTCCAGCTCTTTCGCCAATTTCGCCGCGCCGAGAGCTGGGAGCATATGAAGCGCTCTGGCTCGAAAAGGGTGCAACCTTCAAATCGCTCGCCGAGAAATTCGCGGCGGACCCGAACGCGCTGCCCTCAGATTTCGTGCCGCGGCAGCTGGCGGACCAGTGCGCGAGCGATGTGCTGAAGCGCCTCAAGGACGCGGGCGTCCATCAGTTTGGTGTGCGCATCCATCATGCTGGCGATTATCCGACTAAGCTTCGCGCCGCCAAGCATCCGGTTGAAATGCTCTATTACCGTGGGGCGTGGGAGATCAGTGAGACGCGCTGCGTCGCGGTGGTTGGGAGCCGCGAAGCCTCGGAGGATGGTATCCGTCGCACGGTTCGGCTCGCGCGCGAGCTGGTCGACCGCGGCTTTACCGTGGTTTCGGGCCTTGCCAAGGGTGTTGATGCTGCCGCGCACCAAGCAGCGATCGCACGTGGCGGCCGCACGATTGCAGTGGTCGGCACGCCACTAGGCACCTGTTACCCCAAGGAGCATGCTGAACTGCAGGAGACAATCGCCAAGAATCATTTGGTGATCTCGCAAGTACCGGTGCTGCGCTATGCTCGGCAGGCGCCGCCGCAGAATCGGCTCTTCTTTCCTGAACGCAACGCAACGATGAGCGCGCTCACCGAAGGTACGATCATTGTTGAGGCCGGCGATACCTCGGGCACGCTAACCCAAGCACGGGCGGCGTTGCATCAGCGACGCAAGCTGTTCATTCTCGACTCCTGCTTCCAGCGGGGCGATATCACATGGCCCGCACGATACGAGGCGGAGGGGGCGATCCGGGTACGGACGCCGGAGGATATTTGGAGCGCGCTTGGTTGACGAGATTCGCTTATCGCAGATCGACGAGAGCAATCGGGACGACCATTCGCGCCTGACGGCGGATGACGTCTGCTATTATTTGTTCGAGTATACCTCGCGTCGGGGTTACTCGTTCAGCAGTACCAACCAGCTGATCAGCAATCTCAAGAAGAAGCCGAGCACGGCCGGGCAGCCCGGCTATCACTATAAGGCGCGGGCGATCACAACGTGCGGACAGCACCTTGGCGCTGCGCTGAATCCCGCCTGGCTCGCCGATGCGACGCTCGTTCCCATCCCCGGCTCGAAGGCAGTTGGTCATCCGGATTATGACGATCGGGTCGAACGCATCTGCCGTGCAGTTCGCCAACCGCCGCCGGATGTCCGGCCACTCGTCGTCCAGACCGCTTCGACTACTGCGTCGCACGAAGCCGGCGAGGGGGACCGCGTGACGGTAGAGGAACTGCTCGAGGTCTACGCCATCAACGAGGCGTTAGCAGCACCGGCGCCCCGAAAGATTGCGATCGTCGACGATGTGTTGACTGCCGGCACTCACTATCGCGCGATGCACATCACGCTTTCGGCTCGGTTTCCCAACGTACCGCTGATCGGCCTGTTTATCGCGCGGCGGGTGTTTCCCGACGACGATTTCGGGTTTGACGCGCTGTGACGGAGCCCGTGACCTTTCACGCCGACGGCGTGCGCGATGTCCGCGGCGAGGCTGACTGGCCCCGGACGCGGGAGCGCGCCGCGCTTGGCTATTCCGCCGCGCCCGCAGAATCTGAGGACGAGGTTCTCGCGTTCTTGGCGCTTGCGGCGATCCGCGGCGTCGGGCACAAGACATTGTTCGATTTGGCCGACGCGGGACATCGCTTCGCAGACGTGCTCTCCGATGCGCCGGCCGAGCTGTTACCTGCTGCGCGTCGCTCCGGTGCCAAGCGCGCCGCGCCGGCAGCTGATTGGGCAGCGGTGTGCTCGGAAGCCGCCGACCAGGCGCTGCGGATGCGTGACCTGCTTCGCGGCATGGGCGTCCGGTTAGTTTTTCGAAGCGATCCCGACTTCCCTGCGTCTCTGCTCGAACTTGAGCGGCCGCCGCACTGGTTGTTTGTCCAAGGCGCTATAGCGCCGCTCATGATGCCCTCAATGGCGATCGTGGGCACGCGCAAGCCATCCGCGGACGGGCTGTTGTTGGCGCGCTATGTCGGCGCGTGTTTCGCTGACTGGTCGGTGCCGACAGTGAGCGGCCTTGCCGCCGGAATCGACCAGCTCGCGCATGAATGCTCACTCCGCGCCGGCGTGCCGACTATCGCAGTGCTCGGGACCGGAATCCTCGACAATTATCCGAGGGGTTCCGACGCCTTGCGCAGGCGGATACTCGATGCCGGCGGCACGATCATCTCGGAATACCTGCCACGCGCCTCTTACAGCGCCGAGAATTTCGTGCAGCGCAATCGCCTCCAGGCCGCGCTCGGCCGGCTGCTGATCCCCGTCGAATGGGCACGCCGCAGCGGCACGGCTCATACTGTGCGGTTCGCAACCGAGCTACAGCGGCCTATTGCCTGCCTGCGCCTGACCGATTGGCCGACCGATTGGGTGATGCTGGCGCCAGGGTTGGGCAGTGAAACCGGCGAGATCTTCACGCTACCGAGCGAGCAGGACGGTTTCGACCGATTCGTTCGGATGGCGATCGGTGATCTTCCGCCACCGACGCGGGGGCAGCTTTCGCTGTTTGGCGAGCCATAGCCATGCTCAAGGGGGCGATCTTCTCGCTGCACGATGTGTTGGCAAAGCAAGGCGCGGTCGACGCGGCACTGCTGGCGGAGACGTTCCGGCTGCTGCGCTACCTCAAGCAGCGCGGCGTAGAACCCGTGTTGGTGAGCAACAAGCATTGGACCGTCACCTATCGCGATACTGGCCAAACGAAGTCCTTCAGAGAGGTGCTCGAGGCCGAGCTGGGGCCGGTCGGCTATTATGTCGGCGGAATCGACGGCATGCCGTACAAGCCTAAGGCGGCGGCGACGGAGTTCATTCTCCAGAGGCAAGGGTGGTCTAGGCGGGAGGCTGTGTTCATCGGCAACAGCGAGATCGACATGAGGACGGCGAGCACCGGCCAACTCATGTTCCTCAACGCGACTTGGCACGGTGCCGCCAATCCCTACGGCTTCCAATTCGGTTCGCCGCTCGACATTGCCCGGTTCATCGATTGCCTTTGTCTCGGCCTCAACGACTGGTTCTGGGCAGTCAATGATGGGCCGCTGCGCGTCTATGCGATGGCGCCCTTCTCGACGCTCTCCTCGCAATATCTGCAAGCGCACGCTTATTCAGCGAGCGCGCGGGCGACCGCCAAGTCGGGTGCAGGCGACGCGACCTTCTGGGGGCGCCTGCTCGCGGCGCGGGTCTATTTCTCCGGTCTGGTCGACGAGATAGACTATATAACCGCCTATCCAGGCCATGCGCCGGATTCGGCGCCGACCGTGATCGCCGACGCGCTCAATATTCTCGGCGGCTCGCTCCGGAAATCCTATCTGCCCGACTTGATCATCCGCCATAACAAGGCGCAGAAGTCGCAGGCGGCGCGGATCGCTGGGACCGGCGTCGACGTCGTCAACCAGCTCACCACGATCCATCTCAACCCGCATCCGAAGCGGGGATTGACCGGGAATGTCTATAAGAACTCGCCGACCAAAGCAGGCAAGACCGTCCTGCTGGTCGACGACTTCTGCACCGAGGGCAATTCATTCGAGGCCGGGCGCGCGTTCATCAACTCGACCGGCGCGCAGACGATCTGCTTGAGTTGGCTGAAGACAATCAGGACCGACTATCGAGCAATATCGCCACCGATCACGATCCGCGATCCGTTCAAGCCTACAGCGCCGGGTCCGGCGCCGACGACCAAGTCATATGGGTATCATGACGCGATCGTTTCGCATGGCGCCCAGATTGACTTGGCCGAAGTCTATGACCGCTATTTCAAATGGGCTTGGCCGGCGGATTGTAGGCATGTGCGATGAGCGAAGATAACCCACCACCCTGACGTGACCCCCAGCTTTCCACCAGCTGTGATTAGAGCCGGGCCGCTTTGTTGCGCATGAGCGCGGGGTAAGCAATGGCCTGTGCAGCGGAGCCCATAGGGCGTAGCGGAGCAGGCCATT